>OGSD01001281.1_pt1 | contig 24103 bp, 18 predicted proteins | sample 1553571 | NCBI WGS metagenome assembly OGSD01 (sample SAMEA2580072, study PRJEB22360) | human gut metagenome | biome: human gut; feature: human-associated habitat; material: faeces | place: Denmark | collected 2008/2010 | reverse complement strand
TCGATTATTTTTTTTAGATTTTTTTATTTTCCCACTTCCCCCATTTCATATAAGCCGCCGAAAATAAAAGGATTCCAATGGCATAGATATGCTCTGTCGTCCAGCAAATAGCAACATCGATCCTCAGATAAAATATCATAATCGCCACATAGACGACATAGAGCACCAGCGCCATCAGTTCCAAAATAAACGCAGCGCGAGTATTGCCTGTCCCCGAAACCGACTGAAAATAGACATTCCCCGGAACTATAAAAATATAGGCGGAACAAAGGACAAACAGAGACGGAAGCGATGCCGAAATAAGATCGGGCATATCGGTGTAAATGCGCAAGATCCAATTGGGACAAAGGATAAAGAACAATATAATCGGAAGCACAAACAAATATGCCATACGGATACACTGATTCAACGTGCCCCGTACATAGCGAGTATTTCCAGCTCCTATTAAATTACTGATGAGCGTACTACATGTCGAAGAGAACGTAATGACAATCATAAAAGGCAGGGCCGATACGTTACGAATAATATTCGTTATGGCCAACGATCGCTCGCCCAGATGTTCCACGGCGATAAAAAACAGGAACCATGTAGACATGGATATAAAATTTTGAACCATCGTCCATACAGAAATATTCAAAATATTTCCCAAAGGTTCTCCATTCCGCAGACCGAAACGATTTAATCCATATTTTTTGACATCGACTCGTACACGGGTGTAAACGACAAAGAAAATTACCGATACCAACTCGGACAAAGAAGAACCGATGGCGGCTCCTGCAATTCCCATAGCCGGAAATCCCAATTTCCCGAAAACCAGAATGTAATTAAACACGACATTCGACAATACCATGACAATCGAATTGAGTGTCAGAGTCTTTGTTTGGGTTGTTCCCACAAAAAAGGCGCGGAACATCACGGCTACGAATGAAAAGAAAAATCCATATACCCGCCAGCGAATATAACTTACGGCAGCCTCATGAACATGAGGCGAATCGATAAATCGTTCGAGAATCAAAGGCGAAACGAAATGAGATGAGACAAACAGCACCAACGCTACTCCCAGCAAAAAATAGGTTCCCTTATAAAATATAGGGCCTATCTTCGCATAATTTCCTTCTCCGTTTCTCCGCCCCATAATGATTTGCGCTCCCAAGCTAAACCCGAAAGCAATCATATAAAATGTCATGTAATAGACTCCGGCAATGGCCGAAGCTCCCAATTCGACTTCACCGACACGCCCCATAAAGGCGGTATCGGTCATGCCGATGAGTTGCTCCATAACGAGACTGATAAGAATCGGATAGGCAATGAACCAAATCTGTTTATAGCTGAATTTTACCGGATTATTTCCCATACTCTTTCAAATAAGCCTCGGCGGCTTCACAAAGATCGTTATACCACTTTTCTCCAAACCTGCGAATCAACGGGTCTTTCAAAAATTCGTAAACCCTCACTTTTTCCCGACGGCCCAATACTTCGGCGGCCTTGCAAATTTTCCAACGGTGATAATTTACCGCCGCAAAGTCTTTGTATTCTTTCAAACGCACAGGATACAGATGACAGGAAACAGGCTTGTAAAAATCGATTTTCCCCTCTCGAAACGCTTTCTCTACGGCACATTGGCACATTCCGTTTTTACCGTAGCAGGTAAAAACACAATCCTTACCATTCACGATAGATGTCACCAAATCGCCTTCTTCATCGACATAGGCAACTCCTTGCCGTTCGATAACGGCCTTCGCTTCGGGTAACAAATCGTCCCAGATAACCGGAAGAATTTCTTTCAGTTTACGACATTCTTCCTCGGAGACCGGAGCGCCGGCATCTCCCTCGATACAACATGCCCCCAAACATTTTTCGAGATCACAGATAAAAAAGCGTTCTATGACATCGAGGCTCACCAGCGCACTACCTACTTGCAGCATAATTTCTTCGGATTCTATCGTTTTCATCTATCTTTATGAGGAAGAAAAGCCGGAACGCAAAGCATACGTTCCGGCATATCATCATCGTCGATCGTTGTTATTTCAACAAATCATGTCCTGTCATTTCGGCCGGCTGAGGCAATCCCATAATGTGGCAAATCGAGGGAGCTACATCGGCCAAAATACCATCTTCGACCCGTGCGTTCTTATTCTCCGTCACATAAACGAAAGGCACGGGATTCAACGAGTGAGCCGTATTGGGTGTTCCATCGGCATTCTCGGCATTGTCGGCATTACCGTGATCGGCTATGATAATCACTTCATAGCCGTTTGCCTTAGCAGCCTCGACGGTATCGCGCACACAAGCATCGATAGCCACAACAGCTTTTTCGATAGCCGAATAGACACCTGTATGTCCTACCATATCGCCGTTGGCATAGTTCACGACAATGAAGTCGTATTTATTTTCGTCGATGGCAGCTACCAATTTATCTTTCACTTCATAGGCACTCATCTCGGGTTTCAAGTCATAGGTAGCTACTTTGGGAGACGGAACCAAAATACGATCCTCTCCCTCGAACGGGGCTTCGCGACCGCCGTTAAAGAAGAAAGTAACATGGGCGTATTTCTCGGTTTCGGCAATGTGCAACTGGGTTTTATGCGATTTCGACAAATACTCGCCCAACGTGTTATGTACATTCTCTTTGTCGAAAAGAATATGAACACCCTTGAACGAGGCATCGTAAGGCGTCATGCAATAGTATTGCAAACCGGGAATCGTGTGCATACCGGCCTCGGACATATCTTGCTGCGTGAGCACAATCGTCAGCTCTTTGGCGCGGTCGTTACGGTAATTGAAGAAAATAACCACGTCGCCCTCCTTGATTCGCCCGTCGCAAGTCGTGTTTACGATAGGTTTGATAAATTCGTCGGTTACATCGGCATCATACGATTCCTGCATGGCTTGCACCATATTATCCGATTTACGACCGATACCGTTTACCAAAAGGTCATAGGCTTCTTTCACCCGCTCCCAACGTTTGTCACGGTCCATCGCATAATATCGTCCGATAATAGAGGCTATCTTTCCGGCCGATTTAGCGCAATGAGCCTCCAACTCCTCGATAAATCCTTTACCGCTGCGAGGATCGGTGTCACGACCGTCCATGAAGCAGTGGATAAACGTATTTTCCAAACCATATTCTTTGGCGATGTCGCACAACTTGAACAAATGATCCAGCGAACTGTGTACCCCTCCATTAGAGGTCAGCCCCATAAAGTGGATATTCTTACCGTTGTCACGCGCATAAGAGAACGCAGAGACAATTTCTTTGTTCTGTAAAATGGAATTGTCGGCACAGGCTTTGTTGATCTTCACCAAATCTTGATAGACGATACGTCCTGCACCGATATTGAGGTGACCTACTTCGGAATTTCCCATCTGACCATCGGGCAAACCCACATTCTCGCCACTTGCTTGCAACTGCGAATGAGGATAGGTTTTCAACAAATAGTCCCAATAAGGAGTGGGGGTATTATAAATCACATCTGCGTGCGAATGATTACCGATGCCCCAGCCGTCGAGAATCATCAATAGTGCTTTTTTACTCATCTTCTATATCTATTTAGAGTTATCTAATTTCATATATCAACCGACAAAAACAATGCCGAACTTTCAGAAGAGAAACTCTCTACCCCGACATCTTTGCTTTCCCCGGGTATCCCCTGCCAAATTGCGGGACAAAGATAGCGAAAGATGAACACAGAGACAAACGGAAATCTCATTTCCGACTTGGCTATGCCGAACCGTATCCTATCTTCGTAGTGACAAAGATACGAAAAACCAAGAGCAGAAACAAATTTACTTGATTATACCGAGAGGAATATTATATTCAATTTATTTCAACAATCTTTTTAACTTCTGCCCCAAAAACAAAAATCCCCGAAGGTTGCTTTACACCCCCCGAGGATTTTTCCTATCGTGCATTTACCGCTTTACGATTTTATACGTCCTGTTCTGGATACGACACAAGTACACACCTCGTTTGAGAGCCGACATGTCGAAAGTCATAGCCCCACCGTAGGCCCTGTCCGAAAGCACCAACCGACCGGTCATATCGTACAAGGTAATAGATGTTCCCGTGGTTACCCCCTCGATATGCAACATATCGTCTACGGGATTGGGATAAATCGACACTTGGTCTGCTTCATGCTCCTCCACGGCATCGACATAGTGCACCGACACATGGCAAGTAGCCGTCAGTGCCCCATCGTTCAACGATACGGTAATATCGGCCTCGCCCTCTTTGTTTGAATGAACAATCCCGGTTTCAGAAACCGTGGCTACCATCTCGTTACTGCTTGTCCAACGAAGGCCCGAAAAAGTAGCATGCTCGGGATAGACCGTAGCCGATAATGTTAAATACTCAGATGGACGCATTTCCTGATTAGGCTCATTGAACCTCAATTCCGTAGGCACTATATCGGGGAAAGTTTCTATTGTATGAAAAGTACTCCACGGCAAGGTGTTTCGATAAGCCTCTTCGGCCGATGCCGGAACTACCAGCGTGCCTTTCAACAAGGTAATGGTCGAAAATGTAGACATCATTGCTTTCGGGGGAGTAGTACCAAAACAAATAATCTTTTTAAGATTTCCACATTCCGACAATTGTATATATGAAAGATCAGAAAGGAAACTGCCAATAGTGAGTTCGGTCAATGCCGGAAGGATAGTAAGATTGCTGGCTGTAATCGGTCGTCCTAAATACAAACTCCGAAGCTTATTACACCCCCTAAACAAGCTACCGCCTTCGACATTCAGCGATCTATTTGTTTCCTTTATAATAGCCACAGTCAATGAATCGCACAATATAAAGGCCGATGCATCGTATCGAGAGAGCGATTCCGGAATTTCCAACGTCTCTATTCCTGTTCCGGCAAATGCGGCTCTCCCGATATAACCTATGGACTTTTCGATGTTCAATTTTTTCAAATTCGAGCAGTCCGTAAAAGCATACGAACCAATACTTGACACTTCTCCTTTAATGGTAAGTTCCGAAATTCCCGAACAATTATAAAAAGTCGAATCTTCCACAACATTGATAGCTTCGGGCAATACTACTTTCGACAACTTCTTGCAATTGGCAAAAGCCGCTATTCCTATCGATTTTATCGACTCCGGAATATTTATTTCCAAATTTTCACACCCTGCAAACGTCCCTGAAAGAATTTCCGTCAAGTGATCTGGAAGTTCCACCTGTGTCAAGTTCACACAATCACCAAACGCACTAAGACCTATATACTCAACAGACGAGGGTATATTCACCTCCTCTAAACTACGGCACCCCAAAAAGACATAATGAGCGATCTCCGATATAGACTCCGGCAGAGAGACTTTTCGCAAATTGACACAATCTCTAAACGTATTAGACCATAAATATACAACACCATCGGGCACCGTAACTTCCCTCACACTTTCACAGCCTTTAAAGGCTTCTGAACTGATATAGGTCACCGTCTCCGGGATATGACATATTTCATTGCTATAACAGGGTAAACAATACCAAAGGTAGGTTTGATCCTTACTATATAATATATCGTCCACAATCGAGAAACAATTATTCGCCTCATCGAGGGTTATGGACGTCAACGCATCGGAACCGACAAACGCATCCCTGTCGAGCTGGCATACTTTGGCTCCTAAATGCACATGGGTCAAACTGGGACAGTTGTTCAAACAACCCTCCCCCACTTTCGTTATCGTAGGTGGAAGAATCAATTCCTTCAAATTGGGGCATCCGCTCAGGTTAGGGACTGCGGACAACAACGGTGGCAAATCAATCGTTTCTATGGCGCACCCCTCTATCCCTTCTATTTCCCTTATGGTATTGGGTAACGTAAGGTCGGTTACGCCTTCAAAATCATACTTCGAGACATCGATGCCGACCACAGGTCTATTATTCCCATAAAACTCACTGGGATCTACCACACTGTCGGGAATAACCACAGCGCCACTATACGAATGATGCACTATTTCATGCCCATTAAGATAGTGCGATATTACCCACGCCTCTCCATTTTCATCAAGCCCATATAAGATTTGATTAGAAACAAAAGTGCTATGATAATCATTGCCTTGAACATGCAACGGCAAAGCGCATATCATAACACACAACAACACCGCTACTTTTTTCATAGTAAACCTCCTTATATTTTGTGTTTTGTAAAAGTAAGAAAAAATCTGTTTTTCACAACAATCGGTAGCCACTTTTTTCAAAAATATTTTATATTATATCATCATGTCATAAAATCACTTCTTCCCAATCCTACTTTTGCCGTGTATTAATCACTAAATTTTTTAATTATGACAGCAAATGAAATTTTAGCGGATATCGAAAATTACGAAAAGTTCGATCCGGTCAAAGGAACAGTCGAAGGGAAAACTTATGTGGTAGTCCCGACTACTACAGAAACAGGCAAAAATTCAGACGTCGTTATCAATAGGCATATCACCTTAGCCCACAACACGACGTTGATTTTTGCCGGAGGGAAAATCTCAGGGACAGGCACACTCACCGGCGACAATACTCGGTTGATAGCCCCTATTACCCAAATTTTTTGGCGAAGACATCACCGTCGACGGCATTTGGGTAATGGATCGCGCCTATCCTCAATGGTTCGGGGCAAGAAACGATATTTCCAACAATGAATTTTGGCATCTGCGCGTTGCCTGAGAAACAGCCAAATCTACCGAAGAGAACCCTCTCGCCCCCGAAGCTGAAAAAGACAAGATTGAAGAAGCCCGAAATGCGGCCTTAAAAAACTTAAAAGCATGGAAAGTAGACTCCTCCGATGCCATCAACAAGGCCATGAAGCTGAAACATGCCGGAGAAGTATTTCTGCCCAAAGGAGAGTACGCCATTTGTAAAACTTTGAAAGTTCCTTATGGTATTGTACTTCGAGGAGAATTGGCCGACTATCGTCTTAACAGAAGTAACATACAGTTGCCTATCGGTGATTATCCATTAGGAGGAGACACTACTCCCGACGATCTTTCGTCTTATTATAAATTAGGGACTGTTATTCGCCCCTTAAACACCAACTATCCGCTCACAGTCGATAGTGACGGGACGCCTATCACTTCGTTCGACAACAATTTTGCTGTTGTCATCAACCCCAACATTCACCCGAACGAGAATCATAATGAGGCATGGGAACAGGAGTTTCCTCCTGCATTCACTACGATACGAGATATCCAGTTTATAAACTTTTGGACAGAGACTCCCAGCATGCGGGGAATCTATGCGATAGGCGGCATGAAAATCGAGAATGTCAGTTGGAGTCAATTCGTGCAAGCCGTAGCCACACCCGACGATATGTATTGCGACGGAAAGACCATTATCAACTGCGGGTTTAGCTCCCCTGTGGGCTGTATATTCAAGGACTTTGTCTTCGACACCTTAGTAGGAAATCCCGAGAAAATAATAAAACGATTTGCTCAGGACCAAAAAGAGTATTATGCCTTCGATTTAAGCGGATTAGGAGACAATCTATATTTCCACCACAACCATTTAGGTATGGGCGAAATTACTGGAGGATTAAAATTAAGAAGCTCTAACGGAGCACAAATCAGTTGCAATATTATCAACGACAATATCGCATTTTATAACTGTAAAGGCATTTCTTTTTCTGCCAACCACTGTGAAGATGGCATTCAAGTAAAAATATCCAATTCTCAAATCGATTTCTCCGGCAACTATTTCCATAAAGGGAAGAAACCGACATTCCTTATTCGAGATGATTATGCCCGAGGCTCGATCAATGTGCAATCGTCTACAATAGCCCTGCAAAACAACTCTTTGGTTTTCTTAGACCATGAAGATGAAAGTTCCAGCCTTTATATCGGAAATATCAACCCTTACGATATCCAAACCGACGGGTATCTATCCTTGTCGATACAAAACACCTATCGCTACCGTACTCCCAGAAATGCCGGAGGAAGCATGCACGGGTGTGGACTGGCCATTCTTAAAGAGATTTGGACTATTGGAAAACCTGAGCCTGAATTGATTCCGTTTACCGAGTTCAACGATTTGAGTTATCTCTTATCCGGGAGCTCACTTATCAAGCCCAACTTCCATATCGTACACAACCATGTGGTGAACAACACGCAGTTTTTCCGAGGGGCGGCTATGGCCAACAACAATATCGTATGGTTCCTCGAAAAAGGCACATACCATTACCGCATGCAGACTATTTGGGACAAAAAACGACTAATCGGCAGTTCGACTTTAACCTTAGGTAATTTCAATTTAGGAGAAATTGGTTCTAATCCCAACATGGGAAAACCACAAGGTCTCTTGTTGAATATAGGGACTAATTCTTATGACGGTCCCAGCGACGGAAATGGCAACCAAGTAGTCATTCGACTCATGCGAGCCCGTACGAGCGGGAATACAGCTTACCACAGTATTGAAATTCCCGTTTGCGGAACCCGCTTCCTATATGACAATGGTCTGTCGGTATGCGGCTTCAAATGGAAGCAGGAAACATCGATCGCCCCGTTGACAGTCAACACCATGATCCAATCTATCCACTTTGTCGGTGACAACGTTGTCTGCAAAGGAACCGCTTGTCCTACCGTCGGCGAGTGGACCGTGGGTGACATTGTTTACAACACAGGTACGGCATCGAACAATGCCATGTGGATATACACGGCAAACGGCTGGCAAGCCCGATAAAAAATAGATGAGCTCTACTTAGAAGCTGTTTTAAAACATAAAAACCGCACCGAATATTCGGTGCGGTTTTTATATGCCTTGTAAGAAAGATTAAACTCTTCTTTCTTTAATACGGGCTTTTTTACCGGTCAACGCACGCAGATAATAAAGTTTAGCGCGACGTACTTTACCGCGACGGTTCACTACAATCTCTTCGATGAAAGGCGACTCGATGGGGAAAATTCTTTCCACACCTACATTACCCGACATTTTACGAACCGTGAAACGCTTTTTGTTACCGTGACCCGAGATACGGATAACATCTCCGCGGAATTGCTGGATACGCTCTTTGTTACCCTCTTTGATACGGTAAGATACGGTAACGGTGTCACCACTACGAAACTCGGGGTGCTCTTTACCGCATGCGAATGCTTCTTCTGCAATCTTTACTAAATCCATTTTTAATAGCTATTTAAAATGTTCATACTGAAACGTAATTTAACAGGCCACTTCTCCTGCCAGAGATTACGAAAAGCGGGGCAAAGTAACGACTTTTTCGCCACATAAACAAATATGCCGTCGATTTTTTCGGACAAACCGCTCTTGCAAGGTTAACAAAATTCAATCTTGGGAGCAATTTTTTGATATATTATCTTCAAATTTGTAATTTCGTCCAAGAGAAAAAACGACATACTAACATTCTTCACATCATGATAAGAAAACTCATAGGAATAACGGCCATATATTTGTCCGTTTCTTTGTGCGGACTGGCACAAACCGAACGCATCGTCATTCTGCACACCAACGACACCCACAGCCAAATGGAACCTTTCGCAGCCACCCACAAAAAATACGGAGGTTTGGGAGGGGCAACGCGACGCATGGCTATCATAGACAGTATCCGCAATGCCGAACCTAACGTATTATTAGTCGATGCCGGCGACGCTATCCAAGGGACACCCTATTTCAACCTTTTCAAAGGCGATGCCGAATTCGAAGCGATGAACGCCATGCGTTACGATATTCGCACTATCGGGAACCATGAATTCGATGCGGGTATGACCAAACTGGCTCAACTGATAAAAAATTCGACAGCCGATTTTATCTCTTCCAACTACGACGTATCCCACACACCTTTGCACGGAACCTTGCAACCGTGGGTCATTAAAAAAGTCGGGAAATATAAAATAGGATTTTTAGCCCTGAACGTCAATCCCGCCAATCTCATTCCTTCGGAATCGTGTAAAGGAGTGATATTCCACGATCCTATCCAAGCAGCCAACGAAACCGCCGCTCTGCTTAAACAAAAAGGTGCGGATATCGTCGTGGCCATATCGCATTTAGGATACACGGCACAAGACAAAAAAGATGTCACCGACCCACAAATAGCGACAGCAAGCAGCGACATAGACATCATCATCGGGGGACATTCGCATACGGTCATCAACCCCGACAGTATAGACAATAATCCTCTCTCTACCCTACAATACCAAGTCAAAAACAAAGATGGGAAAAACGTACTCATCGCTCAAACCGGAATGAGCGGAGCTTACTTGGGCTGCATTACCATAGAACCTCGAAACTAAACTACTAAATCGTTATGAAGAAATTAAATACATACTGTTCCATCGGCTGTCTTTCGGTCGTTTTGTCAATCCTCTCGTCCTGCTCCACGTCCCGACAGGAATTCGACATTTCTTACAAACTCATTCCCGTCGATGCCCGCTGGGACAAGACTCCCGAACCGCTAATGGAACAGATAGTCGATAAATACAAGACAAGTGTCGACAGTATAATGAGTATCGTCATCGGGAAATCGAGCCAATACATGGCTCCGGGCAGACCCGAGACCCCATTGACCAACCTCTCGGCCGACATCATAAAAACCGAAGCTCAACGAGATTTCGGTCAACCGGTCGATTTTGCGATTATCAATACAGGGGGGATACGCAATCCACTCATGCAGGGAGATATTACATTGGGCGAAATATATTCTATCTTCCCTTTCGATAATACATTATGTCTCATAAAACTAAAAGGTTCCGATGTACGCGAGTTACTCAATATCGTAGCTTCCCGGAACGGAGAGGCCGTGAGCAAAGATGTACACATGACTATTGCCGACGAAAAAGCCATCGAACCGACCATCAACGGCAGACCTATCGACGACGATCGTATCTATTCCATCGCCACGATAGACTATGTAGCCAACGGCGGGGATCACATGACCCCGTTCCTGAATGCAATAGAACGGAAAAACAGCAACACTTTCATGAGAGATGCCGTTATAAATTTCATCGAGAGAGAAAACCGGGAGGGACACACCATCGCACCTCCCAAAGGGGGACGCATAATCTCATCGAATAACAAGTAACCGGACATGAAAAAGATAATCGCCTGTATCGGGACGTTTTTTGCTTTGGTAACCCTATCCACGCAAGCTAAAAACCCGTATCTGCTTCAAACGGCCGATCGGTCGGCTATGGAGCACTGGGTCGACTCGGTGTTCGAAACGCTTTCTCCCAAAGAGCGAATTGCACAACTGTTAGTTATTACAGTGCGCAACAGCGATACCCCGCAAAACCGTAAAACGTTACAAAGGCTCATACAGGAGCAAAAAATCGGGGGACTGCTTTTCGACTCAGGAACAGCAAAAGACCAAGCCAACTTAACAAACTACTGTCAGTCCTTATCCAAAGTTCCCCTGATGGTCACTCTCGACGGAGAATGGGGGCTCGCCATGCGTTTGTCCGACACACCCCGTTTTCCGGTCAACATGATGTTGGGAGCCGTTCAAAACGATTCTCTCCTCTACGAATACGGCCGTGCCGTAGGGAAGCAATGCAAGCGCATGGGCATACATGTCAATTTTGCTCCGGTTCTCGACATCAACAGCAACCCGCGTAATCCGGTAATCGGCAAACGTTCTTTCGGAGAGTCTTTAAAAAATGTCTCGTCCAAAGCTATCGCATACGCCAAAGGATTGGAATCCGTAGGAGTCATGGCCGTTGCCAAACATTTCCCGGGACACGGAGATACCTCGGAAGACTCGCATAAGACACTCCCCCTTGTTCCTCATAGCAAGGGAAGGCTCATGAGTACCGAAATACCTCCATTCAAAGCATATATCGACAGCGGGCTATCGGGCATAATGGTGGGGCATCTGAATATTCCTGCATGGGATGCCACCAATACCCCCTCTTCCTTATCGCCGATTATCACCCGCGAACTTTTATGCGACTCCTTAAATTTCGAGGGGTTAATATTCACCGATGCTTTAAAAATGAAGGGAGCATCGAAATTCGGCAATACGGCACTACGAGCCATACTCGCCGGGAACGACATCGCTCTGAACCCATCGAAACCCGAAGAACAGCTGAACAGCATTTTATCGGCTATCGAGCAAGGAGAAATAACTCAACAGGCCATCGATGAAAAATGTAAAAAAGTGCTACGCTACAAGTACGTTTTCGGATTAGCAAACTATACACCCATAAAAACCAAAAACCTTATCGAAGATTTGAACGCTACCGAATACGATGCCCTTAACCGAAAGCTCAACAGCGAGGCCATGACCTTGCTACGTAACAGTCAAAATCTAATTCCTATCACACATTTGAACAAGGGCAGAATCGCCGTTGTATCCGTGGGGAACGACACGGAATCGGTTTTCCAGAAAACAATAACGCTATACGCCGACAACATAGGCCGCTTCGATGACAGCAATCCTCTGCCTTCACTGCTGGACACACTGAAACATTACGATAAAATCATACTGGCTGTACATAGCGGCAAAGCCGAACATAGAGCCAGAATCGGCCGTATATGCCAAACCGGGAAAGCAATAGTCGCATGCTTTCTCTCTCCTTATCAAATGAATCGGTTAAGTCACGAGTTGACTCATTGCAAAACGCTTCTATTAGCCTACGAAAATACCCCGTTGGCACAAGAATATGCAGCACAAGCCCTATTCGGAGGATATGCCATAAAGGGAAAATTACCCGTAAGTTTAGAAGGTTCGTTCAAACTGGAAGAAGGCATATATATTCCAAAGTGCCGATTGGGATATGCGATTCCCGAATCGGTCGACATGGACAGCCGGATATTGTCTGCTGTCGATTCCATTATAGCACAAGGGATTAAAGAAGAAGCATTCCCGGGCTGTCAATTATTGGTTGCCCGACAAGGAACAGTAGTCTGGAACAAGGCTTACGGATACTTCGACTACGAAACTCACCGCCATGCAGTCGCCACAAACGACCTCTATGACTTGGCATCCGTCTCGAAAGCGACTGGTACTTTACCGGCTATCATGAAGGCTTATGACAACGGACGTATAGATTTGAACAAACCGATGAGCAAATACTTCGCTCCACTGCGAAATACCGATAAAAAAAGCCTGACGGTCAAAGAAGCTCTTTTACATGAAACCGGTATGCCCGCCTCATTGCAAATGACTTCGGTCATTATCGACCCCAACAGCTTCACGAAACCATTAATCAAGCGTAGGAAAAGTAGCATCTACTCCATACAAATAGGGAATAACGCTTTTGCCAACCGCAATGCCCAACTACGCAAAGACCTACTATCCTCTCGGAAATCGGATCGATTTCCCATGAGAATCGCCCAGAATTTATATGGTTCGAAATCTTTGCCCGACACCCTTATCAACCGTATCATCGAGTGCAAATTACGCCCCTCCAAACGATACTTATATAGCTGCCTGAATTTCGTCTTATTGAAAGAGACTGTCGAAAGCGCCACCGGCATTGCGATGGACAAATATTTGCAGCAAAACATCTACGGACCCTTAGGCATGCAAACGACCGGATATCGCCCTCTCGACCGATTTCCAACCGAAAGAATCGCACCGACAGAATGCGACAACTTTTACCGGAAGCAACAACTAATAGGGTATGTCCATGACGAAACAGCATGTTTTTTCGGAGGCGTACAAGGCAATGCCGGACTCTTTTCCAACGCCAACGATTTGGCTAAACTATGCCAAATGTGGCTAAACAAAGGGACATATGGAAACGAAAGAATTTTATCCCCGAAAACCGTAGAACTGTTTCTGACAGAAAAAAGCTCGACCAGCCGCAGGGGGCTGGGATTCGACAAGCCCGATATGGAAAACCCGGAAAAGAGCCCTACGGCCATCGAAGCATCGGCATCGACCATCGGTCATTTAGGCTTCACCGGCACTTGCTTTTGGATAGATCCCGAACAAGAACTCATCTATATATTTTTATGTAACCGGGTATATCCCTCCCGCACGCATGGCGCGTTATCTCAATTGAATATACGTCCCGAATTATTCTCGACCATTTACAGGTCCATAAAAAATCATTCGAAATAGAACGACAATATCACCATATTCGATGTCGCTTTCTTCAAGGACTGAGTAAATTTAATATCGGCCGGATCCCTCAAATCATTTCGTTTCCGGTTAATAACGTCTGTAAGTCCGAAACAGAATTTCAATTCGGGAATCAATTTAAAATATGGTAAATAAAAGTCACAACCGAGGCCGATAGTCAAATAACCGTCAAATGTATTCAGTTTAAGCAAATCGTTTCTCTTTTTCGATACGTCGGCCGTTCCCATGACTCCCCCGATCAGGTATGGACGAAAATTATTACAACGCAAAGCACTGAACTTCAATTCGAGAGGAACGACGATATAATTCGATTTAATGTCTTGTGTCCGATATTCCTGCGTCGCCGTCTCTCTAAACTTCACCACTTTATTCCCGAAAAATATACCCGGCGAAAATCTCAAATTCAAATGGGGGCACAAATAAAGGTCGGCCATCAAATTCACATTGAACCCGGGTGAAAAATCGGGAATATCCATGTACCAACTTTCTCCACCATCGGTAACGAAACCCGAATGTACAAACTTCATATCTTGCACATGCGTACCAATAGAAAAGCCCAAATGCAAGAGTTTATGATCTGCATACGGTAAATTCTGTACTTTACGAGGTTGAGCACATACACATACCGGCCACAACAACGCTATGCACGCCACGAAAACGTACAATCGTCCCACGTATCTACGGACCGTAAATCCATGTAATACTTTCCCTTGTATATCACTACCTCTATTCATAGTACGATAACTATTTATCAAACGGAAAAACAAGCGGTATATTGTTCCACAGGAATTGTATTTGACACACAAATTCCTACTCCTTTTCTTTTGCAATAGAGATAAAAATGCTACTTTTGTGTCGCAATTAGATCTAATTATTTCAAACTAAAAACTAAAAACAATGGCTTACGTAATTAATGACAACTGTGTGGCTTGCGGTTCTTGCATTAGCGAGTGTCCGGTAGAAGCGATTTCGGAAGGTGATATCTACAAAATCGATGCAGACAAATGTTTGAGCTGCGGTACTTGCGCTGAGGTTTGTCCTAACGACGCTATCCACGAAGCATAAGCACACCGGTAAAAAAATTAAAGAAAAGGCTACTTGGTAAAACCAAATAGCCTTTTTTAATTCAGCAGAAAATTCGTAGGGGTAGACTTGAATTTTAGAGATGAATCTCTTGCCGACAGCCTCATTCCGAATCTTCTTCGGATAGGGGTTGGGAAAGACAACATAGGAGTTTTCGATTGTAGGACTTAACCCCTCCGTCACTTCGTGACACCTCCCCTGTGTTTTGCGACGCAAAATATAGGGGAGGAGTTTTAACACACCGTAAGGGCACGAGAGACGACCAGAGAGGAGGTTTAATACCCTTCTAACGCATTTTTTAGCGAATAAGTGGATTGTGTTTGTCCTCCTCCTTGCATTGCAGTGCAATAAAGGGAAGACATCGAAGAAACAACAGTTGCTGAGGAGAGGGGTTAAAAAGCAGCCAAATCGACTTTTGACAAAACTCAACCCCTCCGTCACTCATGTGACACCTCCCCTATATTTTGTGTCGCAAAACACAGGGGAGGAGGTTAAACAAGGACGATCTCCACGGATCACCTATTGAGCTTATTTTTTTATTATCACAAAACTCCAATTTACAAAACAGAAAATAAAAAACGTGACAACTCATATCCGAGAAGTCACGCTTTCTATAAATAGTTATAACTCTTATCAGTTATTATCCGCCGGTTTCACCGATACATACGAACGGTTTTCTTTACATTTACGGAACACTACCGTACCGTTTACCAATGCGAACAACGTATGGTCTTTTCCAATACCCACGTTTTCTCCGGGATGATGAACAGTACCTCTCTGACGAACCAAAATATTACCGGCCTTAGCATATTGTCCACCGAATATTTTGATACCCAATCGTTTGCTTTCCGATTCACGACCGTTCTTCGAACTACCAACACCTTTCTTATGTGCCATTTTCTTAGAAGTTTAATAGGGTTAAGCAACAATTTCTTTAACTAACACTTCGGTGAAATATTGGCGGTGACCGTTCAATCTACGGTAACCTTTTCTTCTTTTCTTCTTGAAAACAAGAATTCTTTCACCTTTCACGAGGCCTTTTTTACCGAAACCGTCGTTCGAAACGACCTCACACACGACTTTCGCACCTTCCACGGTGGGAGTGCCCACAGTTACAGCTCCGTCTTTATCGACGAGCAATACTTTGTCAAATTCGAGAACAGCTCCATGCTCTGCTCCCAGATAGTGGACAAACAATTTCTTTCCATTTTCTACTTTGAATTGTTGTCCTTGAATCTCAACAATAACGTACATTATATTTTTATTTTTACGTTCTCTCTGCCGGGCGGGGTCAACCGAGACACCTCTTTTTGAGCCCATATCAGAATCAGCCCACAAAAGTACTACAAAAAATCATTCCGCACAAACATTCCGCCGATTTTCTCTGAAAAAGAAAATCAATACCTCCACAATCAATTCCTAAACAAAAATCTTTTTCTTGTAATATATTTCTCGGAACTCTTTGGGCGAACACCCTTTTTTCTTCTTAAATATGCGATTGAAATTCGACAGGTTATTAAATCCGCATTCATAGCATATTTCGGCAACCGTTTTCGTCGAATCGACCAACTGTCTTGTTGCATGTCCCAAACGTATATCGATAATATAATCCGACAGACTTTTTCCTGTTCTTAATTTGAAAAATCGGCTGAAAGAGACCGACGTCATATCGGTAAGCTCCGCCAATTGCGACAACCTGATTTCTTCCGTATAATGTAAATTGATATACTCCTCCACTTTTTGTACCCGACGACTATCCGACACAGTCTTGGATCTCGCGAAAGAACTGCTCGACAACGTGCGGGCATCATCACAAATCGACAATTCATACAGGATTGTCAAAAATTTTACGAACTGATAAAATCCCGGTTCTCCCTTTAACAAAGAGTCTATTGTCGAATAGACTTTCATCACCGCATGCAGAGGGAACGACAATCCCTTTTGCGCCCTATCGAGCATTTTACGGATAGACGTGAATTGCTTCTTGTCAATAAAATTATTGGAAAACAAATCCGGAGAAAACTGTATAGTAATTTCCCGAATCTGCTTGGATTGACAGCTTCCTTGTTCCCATACATGCTCCAAATTATCCCCGCAAAGCAAGACCAAATCATAATCGCCGATCTCTTCTACCGAATCTCCGACAATCCGCCTTACTCCTGCTCCATTCTCGACGAAATTCAGCTCGTATTCCTTATGATTGTGCAAAGGATACGTAAACTCCGTTTTGTATCGTTCCACAATAAACAAGCAATCTTTTTCCGACAATGGAGATATTTCTGTAATGATATGCTTATTCATGCTATAACCATATAAATGAGGGTATAAAGATACATATTCCATTCAGCATTCAAAATTATAAGTACAATTTTTATACCTCACCTCCAAAGAATTAACACCCATTCGGAATTGATTAAAAACCCAAATGCAAAAAAAACTCTCTTGACCCAATAAGCTGATTCAGTAGAAAATTAGTGGGGATAGACTTGAATTTTAGAGATGAGTCTCTTGTCTATAATCCCCTCTGAGTACCTATTGAACCGACATACTCTTTAATTATCGACTAAGTCAATAATCTCCCGTATTTCTCCCGGTCGCATTTAAACAAACAAGCCCAATTTATTGAAATACAATAAATTGGGCTAAAATCAGTCGGGGTGAGACGACTCGAACGTCCGACCTCCACGTCCCGAACGTGGCGCGCTAACCAACTGTGCTACACCCCGCACTTAGTTTTGCGGGGACAAAGATACACAAAGTTTGGAAAAAGTAAAACGAATCTTTCAAAAATCTATATTTAAAATAGAAATATCTTCTTTTTTCATTTTTACGGTAAAAAATTAGGAAGATAATCAAAAATAATTCTATCTTTGCACACGCAAAAATGATGGTGCCATAGCTCAGTTGGTAGAGCAAAGGACTGAAAATCCTTGTGTCACTGGTTCGATTCCCGTTGGCACCACACAAAAAAGGACTCGTAAAAACGAGTCTTTTTTTGTATTCGGACATTACTCACGACCAAGACACTCGGCAACATACAAAATATAGAGGAGCAGCGAAGACATTTCGACGAGTGTGAATATAATGCTTCCCTCTTCTCAAAATAAAAACGATAACCCGGCACAAACATCAGTCGCTACGATATCCGTGTTATAACGGTATTGTCCCCCTTTCAAATCAAGTTGCAACAGGTACTTCTTTCCTACTTGTCGAGAGCAGGTAAAAACGGCATAATAACCGACGTAATCGGAAGAAAGATTCTTGTAATTATAACACCATGCGGATAGAAGGGCGGCATCGTCAATCGAGGAAGGAGTATGAAATAACCGACTATCAAAAGTCATAGCATAATTCCCACCTATTTCCAGTCGTAAAAACCAATCTTTCGACATGCGGGAAACAGACAGCGCTACCTCTGGCGTAACTTCTCTCACACTCATTTCCCGCAACGGATAGACATACTCAGCTTTTACTCGCCCATAATTTACTCGTGGCTGTACAGAATAATTCCACCCTTTTCTACGAACCGCTTCATAGAATCCCGAAAGGGAGAGTCTGTATGCATGACTACTATACTGTTCGGCTTCTCCAATTTTCGGATAAATCTGGTTCGCCGCATCACCGAAAATATTTTCGGTCCCCAATTTCAATTCATAATTCCCAGTCAATTTTATACCCCAGCTCTCAATACCCGACAAACTTTTCCGATACAACCACTCTCCGGAGAAAGTATGCCGCCCAATCCGAGCCATAGGCAATTCGTTCAAGGAAGATATAATCTTTTCACACGAGAAATAACGATACGCCACATTCCCCACGAAACCACCCGAACGCGAAGTGTGCACACCCAAACTTCCTCCCCATTCGTATCCGTTATAATACGTGGAATAATTATTTCCGGCAAATCGGTTATAATGCATTCCCAACCCGGTGAGATGATAGACTTTCGAAACACCCAGCTCACTATAAAATTTAATTCCGTTGGTTTGCTTGTACTTTCGTCCTGAGACCGAAATATCGAACAAATAGGAAGGAGATACCGGTATCGACAAACCTAAGGAAAGCGATAAATCCGACGTGGTGTTTTTAGGTCTCGGATCTATTCCTCGATAAGCGACGGAGGCCTCGTACGAAAAATTACCGCCCCATGTTATCGATTCATAACGAGCGGCATATCCCCCTGTAAAGCTATAAATCTCTTTCGACAAGTCTCCGCCCACCGAATCGGCCAACAAATAGGGGTACAACAGCTCCCAATCGGAGGTCTCGTTCCACTTCAAATTTTTCACACGTCCATTTCTATACAACGTATTTCCCCACAAACAATAATTCTTTTTTCGTATGTACGAATCGGCTTGAAAGCCTATCGACTTTTCACCGTCTCCCGATTGTAACAACACAGGCTCGCTCTCCGAAGTATATTGTCCGCCGACGGTTGCCCGCGTAAGAGACGAAGAATACCGGTCATAGCGTACCGCAGGATTACGATACGACAATTCGACAAAAGATGCAACTACCGATCGATGTTCCCACAGACGATCCCATATAGAAACCCGAACCGTATCTCCGGCTCGTAACTCACAGAGACACACCAAGCATAATACGCAAAAGACACACAACTTTTTCATATCCCTCTAATCTATCAACTCTTGACCTCTACTCCGTCATAGGTTTCCGTTTCGGCCTTCGTACCATTTGCATCTATCGCCGTATGCTGTTGCTCTATCAAAGAGGGCACACACCCGGTATTGAAATCGGCAGACGAATCGTTGGTATCCTTCAATACCCGACGACCGTCACGGGTAAGATAAAGCATTTTTCGACGCACACTTTTGAAATAGCGAGTCTTATCGTGGTCTATCGTACCACAGTGTGTCCACCCCCGGTCCAACGAAGGGGCCGTGACATTCCACACATACTCCGATTGTACACTGGTATTCACTGCATCGATAATCCATTCGTTCGGTACTTTATAGGCGGTTTGCTCCATCGGGAAAGTCCCGGCCGGTAAAACCATAACATAGGAATAGGTATATAAATTTTCGGTCAAGAATTTTTCTTTTTCAATGGGAATTCTCGCTATGGCAAATCCCCTAAATCCCCGATTGTGGAGAACCCAAAAACTTTTCGTGTAACAATACCACTTATCGAGATTAGGGACGGTCGGACTGTCTATATCCAAATGAGCGGGAACCGAGGATTCGTCATACCACTCATAATCCGCCCGACTCAAATCAAATGAATTGGGATTCGCGATACGATGGTCTATACCCGTATCACAAAGAATAAACGACTCTCCGGGAGCGACCGGATGGTCTGTCCCGCTACCGGGGATTACATACACAGCCTGTACAGTCATGTGAGTGCTCATAATATCGGGGGTATAATCGAATTTTTGGGTCGTAACAAATTTCGACTCCATCAAAGCGACCCCATCGGCATATAGCATGTGATCGGTATTGTTATAGATTTTCACATAACCATCTCCATAGTATTGTTTTCCAGAAGACTGCAATGTCCCGGTAAAAAATATTTCCTCTATAATGAAGTCGTCTTTATTCTCTACCTGATAACTACCGATAGTAACACTTCCTTGTGTTCCCATAAGCTCCAATGACCTAACATACCCCGATAACGAAGTATGAATTGTGCTATCGGCAGTTTGATAAGTTATCGCAGCTTCATAAGAACAATCGTATAATCCCTCGGGCAATGTAATTCCTTTACGGGTCGTAAAACTGGTAACCATACCCGACGTAATATTTCGAAATTCAAAGGTTTCACTTTCCACAGAAATCCCCGACAAATCCGACGGATACCGGACATCGATTTCGACAGTCGTCCAACGTATATCCCGTTCCTCGTCACAGCTACAAAACAAAGCCAGCATGCATAAGGAAACACAGAGTGTAATTCTATTCATATATTTCATAATCAAAAATTTAATCGATCATAACGTAAAATTAAGTTCCATACCGAAATAAGGATCCACATTGCGCCGTATGAGCAGACCATTCATCTTATATGAAGGAAGATAATCTAGAATACGATTAGCGAACAATGACAATCTCAACCATTTGCCTATCGTTTTGGTCGCTTTCAGGTTTACATAAACGGCCGTGGGTATTGTCTGTTTTTTATACAAATCGCCGTTATATGTCTTTATAAGAAACTGCAATTTAGGATCGGCAGCCGACTCCTCGGTATAGGGATATAACTTTCCGTCGCTTGCTGCCATATAGCTCACCGGGACTCCATTTTTCCACATTACCCGAGTCGAAACAAACCACATGCACTGTACCGATGTGGAAAAAATCAACCCCCATTCGGGTATTTGAGTATCTAACTGAAAATTAGTATTAAACTGTTCGTTTACTCGACCGTCGTTCCAATCGTACAAACCCACGTATTCTTCCGAAACCGGACGGTTGTCCACTACATCGGCCACAGTCTCGAACATAGGACGACTATTCGTATATACCGAACGGAACCAAGCTCCGTTTACAACGACGGCAGTCCTCAGTGCCGATATACGTTGTGAAGTAAATTGAAACTCGATACCCTGTTTATCGATGCGGCTCCCGTTGGCCGACTGTCTATAACCGTTCAACGCCTTCATATCGGTATAAGGAATATCTTCCAAAGCAGGAGGCCCTTGTAACCCAGAGGCATCGACTGCCGAATGGTCATACTTCCGATAACTGAACGGAGCATAAAAAGAGGAAGTCCGAAATCCCGATGTAAGATTTTCATGAAAATAAGTTACCGACAACCGGTTTCCCTCAAATGAAATATCGCCTCGTACTTCCCACTTATGATTACGAGCCGGTTTCAAATCATAATTGGTTATATCTTCGATATAAGTAATTATATTTACCCGACTATATTCGAGCGGTTTATTCACATCGTAATAATTGAGTTGCACTATATCGTTATACCACAAATCGGGATAAAGATAGTCGAGCGTAGGCATCTTGGTCGTCACACCATAACCTCCCGAAATCGAAATGTGCAAGTCTCTCCCAGCGACAGGAATCGCAGGGAAGCTCCATTGTGCATTCGCACGAGGATCTATATAAGGCTTTCCTTGTAACAAATATCGCTCGCTCATTCCTATCTGTGTCACAGAACGAGCTCCTACTTGCAGTTCCAATTTATTCTTCCCCAGCAAGAACAATGTATTTCCTTCCAAAAAGAACGACAGATTCTGCAAGGCCGGAATATCGCTATAAGCCCGAGGGCGAGCCCCCCAGCTCGTCGAAATAGGGTGGGATAAATCATAAACTTGCCCCTTCCCGAAATTTTTGGAATAATTCCATTCTCCACCGGCTTTGGCGTTCAACCGATATTTTGCGCCTTCCCAGCCGAACTCCCCTTTGGCTTTCAGAAAAGCATTCACCGGTTTCCCATCGCATAAATAATCTGCCACATACTCCGAAAAAAGATAAGTACCGTCATGAACCCCGGGCTCCTTACCGGTAGGTGCAACCGTCGCTCGCTGAGGACTAATAAGCTTCGTCCTTTTCAACTGATCGGACTGAGCGCTCACCGACGCATCGAGATTTACCGTTTTTATCCATTTTAACCGAGGAAACGTCCATTTGAAATTATTTGTCAAAGAAGCTCTGTTATACGACGATTTATATTTGTCTATTTTTTGATAGCTCAAATCGGGATCTGTCTTCACGTTATCGAAAGATCCCGTATAATCCGCACTCGGTGTCCATGTCATCTCCCACTTATCCCTCTTCCATAACTTCGAAATGCGAACAGAAAAATTCACTCGCTTATAATTTTCAAGATTATTCCGGGGATCTACTTTCGAGTCCAAAAAACCGCCGTCGACATTCAATGTGAAATCATGGTTGGGAACTGTAAAACCTTTCCCCACCGAAAACAATTTGCTATATTCATCGGCTTTAAAACGAGCTGTAAGGGGTGTCGCCTTTCTCACTCTCTTTATATTTACCATACCACTGGTAAGATTTCCGTATTCGGCCGAAGGTATACCCCGCACAATCTCGACACTTTCTATATCGTCTGTTGTCAGCGTGCGCATATCTACCCCTTTGTTCGTCATATTTCTGAGCGATTCCGGCGAGGTCCCGTCCGAAGAAGTTCCCCCGGGAATATATTGCAGATTCGCATCGCCGTTAAGAGGAGCTCCATCTACTAAAAAAAGAGTTCCCAACGATGTAATGGCATAATCGGGATTGGAATATTGTTCTCCCGATGAATTCAGCGTTCCCGTTTCTCTCAACTGTATGGAATTGACCTGTCCCATCGAAGGGGTCTTGGATATATTTCCCGGAAGCAGCTCCAATAAATCGCTAAAACTGGTAGGCTGCAAATGGGTCATCATTTCGCGATTTATCTTCGACGAGCTTACCAGCCCCTGCGACTCCCGCGCCGTCACGACAATTTCGTTCAACGAATTTCCCGAAGGGGCCATTTTTACGGTCAGCTTCGTATCCCGTTTCAGTGTAACCCGTTTTTCATAACGATCGTATCCCACATAAGTAATACGCAGTATATAGTCGCCCGGATGCACAGAGGGAAAAGAAAATACTCCATTATCTTTGGACAATACCGAATGGACCTCATCTCCATGCAGTAATTGTACCGTTGCAAACGATAACGGGTCTTTCGAACCTATATCCGAAATTACCCCCTCGAAAGAAACCGTAGCTACTTGCGATACATTCACAGAGTACATAGTCTCTATTCCCACATAACTTATTAATATAATGAAAAATAATCGAAGTCGCATGTCTTAATTTTTGTGGACAAAAATACAAAATGCATAAATCTCGCACCCTCACCAAAAATGGCTATTCTATGTCTAAAAAATACCTATATATTATTATTGTAGCCCAATTATGCAGAAAATAACTTTGCGGTGTCGAATTAAAAAAAATTTGTTATGAAAAAATTCTTACTTTCTACACTCCTCTTTATCGGAGGAATTTTAGGATCGATACAGGCAGAGGGTCCTG
>OGSD01001258.1_pt1 | contig 24323 bp, 19 predicted proteins | sample 1553571 | NCBI WGS metagenome assembly OGSD01 (sample SAMEA2580072, study PRJEB22360) | human gut metagenome | biome: human gut; feature: human-associated habitat; material: faeces | place: Denmark | collected 2008/2010 | reverse complement strand
AGATCTTGAAGTAAAAGAGGTTCTGGACCTGGTCTACAATGCAATGGATGAAAAAGGATATAATCCGGTGAACCAGATCGTCGGCTATATTATGTCCGGAGATCCTACCTATATTACCAGTCATAAGGGTGCGAGAAGCATGATCATGAAAGTTGAGAGAGATGAGCTGGTAGAAGAACTTCTTAATGAATACATTAAGAATAAATCCTGGGAACGATAAGTGATGCGGATCCTGGGATTAGATTATGGTTCAAAGACCGTAGGTGTGGCAGTCAGTGACCCGTTGGGAGTGACTGCTCAGAGATTAGAGACAATCTGGCGAAAACAGGAAAATAAACTTCGCCGGACGCTTGCCCAAGTAGAAGAACTCGTGAAAGAGTACGAAATAGAAAAGATCGTTCTTGGATATCCTAAGAATATGAACAATACTGTCGGTGAGCGTGCAGAGAAAGCTCTGGAATTCGGGGAGATGCTTAAGAAGCGTACAGGCCTTGAAGTGATCATGTGGGACGAACGGCTGACAACAGTTTCGGCGGATCGGACCCTGATGGAGGCTGGTGTGCGCAGAGAAAATCGTAAAGAGTATCTCGACGGAATTGCAGCAGTATTTATTTTACAGGGATATCTGGATTCCCTTAAAATGTAACATAAAGGTGATAGTATGGAAAAAATCAGATTTCAGCTGGCCGATGGGACAGTAGAAGAGTTTTTTATTGAGGAACAGACAAGAATCGGAGGAGTATCGTATCTTCTTGTATCGGATTCTATGGAAGATGAAGCGTCTGCCTATATTTTGAAGGATGTATCGAAGGATACAGATCCGGAGGCCTGCTATGAAATGCTCGAAGATGAGGACGAACTGCAGGCTGTTTATAAAGTTTTTGAACAAATGCTTGAAGACGTGGATTTTGAAATGTAAGAAACATACTATAAGAAACAGGCGTCACTAGGAACGTAAGAGTCAGTGACAGGCAGACTAAGAAGGAATGTGGTTACTATTCACAGGTAATATCCCGCGAGGTGTTTTGTCATATTTATGGCAAAATCCCGAGACATACGGGGCAAAATGCAATCACCGAAGGTGATCAGGAATGCATTTTGGTCAAGTTGCTGTGAAAGGAGTGAACAGTAACGGAATGTGAGCGCATTCCTGCATTAGTGTGCCAAAATGTTTGATTCCAGAGGACACATGACAGGTGTTTTCTGCATTGCACAGAATATGGAGGTGCTTGATTGAGCGAAAATATAAATGAAAATGTGAGCGTAAATAAAGAAAGAGAAAATCACAGAGAATACAATAAAACCAGAAAATATAACAGCCGAAATCGTAAACCGGGTGATAATAATACAAAGAAACCGATGGGAAAACAGAAAAATTTCCGTTATAAACAGCAGAAAACGAATAGCAGACATTATGAGAAACATTCTGACAGACAGGAAATAGCTGCTGCAGGAGAATTAGCAGCAGTACAGCAGCCAAAGGCAGCAACGAAGCCGTTTTCCAGAAACAATAAAACACAACAGCCAAGAGGGAATGCGCGTCGTGGCCGTAAGGGTACTTCAAAACTGAAGATCATTCCGTTAGGTGGACTGGAACAGATTGGAATGAACATTACTGCTTTTGAGTATGAAGATAGTATTGTAGTTGTTGACTGTGGTCTTGCTTTCCCGGAAGATGATATGCTTGGTATCGATCTGGTCATCCCGGATGTTACTTATCTGAAAGAAAATATTTCCAAAGTAAAAGGCTTTGTGATCACACATGGACATGAGGATCATATCGGTGCGCTTCCTTATATCCTGAAAGAGGTTAATGTTCCGGTCTATTCGACAAAACTTACACTTGGACTGATCACAAATAAACTGAAGGAACACAACCTTGTACGTTCCACAAAACTAAAAGAAGTAAAACATGGACAGGTTATCAACCTTGGTGATTTTTCCATTGAATTTATCAAAACAAACCATAGTATCCAGGATGCTTCTGCACTCGCAATTTATTCACCTGCAGGAATTGTTGTCCATACAGGTGACTTTAAGGTGGATTATACACCGGTATTTGGTGATGCGATCGATCTGCAGCGTTTTGCCGAGATCGGTAAGAAAGGTGTACTTGCACTGATGTGTGACAGTACGAATGCAGAACGTCCGGGATTTACCATGTCAGAGCGTACGGTAGGACATGTATTCGATAATCTTTTTAATGAACACAAAAATGCACGAATCATCATTGCGACATTTGCATCTAATGTAGACCGTGTACAGCAGATTATTAATACCGCATATAAATTTGGACGTAAAGTAGCTGTAGAAGGACGAAGCATGGTCAATATCATTTCCGTTGCTTCTGAACTCGGATATCTTCGTATTCCGGAAAATACTCTGATCGAAATTGACCAGGTAAAAAATTATCCGGATGAAAAAGTTGTTCTGATCACAACAGGAAGCCAGGGTGAATCCATGGCGGCTCTTTCCAGAATGGCTGCGAATATCCACAAGAAGATTACAATTAAACCGAATGATACTATCATTTTCAGTTCAAATCCGATTCCTGGAAATGAGAAAGCCGTTTCCAAGGTTATCAATGAGCTGTCCATGAAGGGTGCAAAGGTTATTTTCCAGGATGTTCACGTATCCGGACATGCCTGCCAGGAAGAAATCAAACTGATCTATTCTCTGGTAAGACCAAAATATGCGATTCCGGTTCATGGTGAATACAGACATCTGACTGCACAGAAACATGTCGTAGAAGATCTTGGTATTCCGAAAGAGAATATCTTTATCCTTGCTTCCGGTAATGTTCTGGAGCTGGATGCAAACAGTGCAGCAGTTACCGGCTCTGTTCATACAGGTGCGATCTTTGTAGATGGTCTGGGGGTTGGTGATGTCGGTAATATCGTACTTCGTGACCGTCAGCATCTGTCAGAGGATGGTATCATGATCGTTGTTATGACACTTGAACGCCACAGCAATGTGGTTCTTGCCGGACCGGATATTGTATCCAGAGGATTTGTCTATGTAAGAGAGTCCGAGGATCTGATGGAAGATGCAAAAGAAGTCGTAGAAAATGCGTTAGATTCCTGTCTGGAACGTAACATTACAGATTGGGGCAAGATCAAGAATACAGTAAAAGATGCACTCAGTGATTTCCTGTGGAAGCGAACAAAGAGAAGTCCGATGATCCTGCCGATCATTATGGAGGCATAAATAACATGGATGCTGTAAACAGAAACATTCATCTTCTTCTGAATTCTATCCAGAAGAGCGATGTGTACAGAACTTACAAGAAACAGGAGGCAATCCTGGAAAAAAATCCGGAACTGGTCTCGAGAGTGCAGCATTTCCGGTCAGATAACTTCCGGCTTCAGAATGAAGAAAGAGGAAATTTGCTTCAGGATGCGGAACAGCTGGCACGAGAATCAGCAGAACTTCGAAGAAATCCGGAGGTAAATGCTTATCTTGATGCGGAGCTGGCACTTTGCAGGATGATGCAGCAGATTTGTAAGACATTGACAGATGGAATTGAGATTAAGGTGCCGGAAATCTGAGCAGTGCAGTTTGATGAGATATGATCAGTACACAGAAAGGAGCAGATATGGGAGATACCAAAGACCGGGTAGGTGCGGCTGGAGTGATCGTTGCAGGAGGATTTTTTAAAATAGCTTTGTATGTTTGTGTGGCTGTCCTCGTGATCTGGATCGGTAAGGTTACCTACCAGTTTGGGTATAACATTTTTAACCAGCAGGCGATGAACCCGGGAGAAGGACAGGAAGTAACTGTTGTGATCAAAGAAGATGCAACAAGTTATGATATCGCAAAGACATTAAAGAGTAAAGGACTGATCGAGGATACGCTGGTGTTCTGGGTACAGGAAAAACTTTCAAATTACAGTGGGAAAATGAAACCAGGCACATATCTACTCAGTACTGCCTATACACCAAACAGAATCATGGGAATTCTTGCAGGTGATGCAGAGCAGGAAGGAGCAACTTCGTGATCGTAGAAGAGAGAATGCGTACGTTTATTAATTCCCTTGATGCAGGGAACACTCCATTTCTTGATGAACTGGAGTGTTCTGCGTTGTCTGAGGGAGTTCCGATCATTCGTAAGGAGATGCAGAGCTTTATAAAGACACTGCTGGCACTTAAGAAGCCGCAGCGTATTCTGGAAGTGGGGACAGCCGTTGGCTTCTCCACACTTCTTATGTGTGAGTACAGTCAGCCTGAAATGCATATCACAACGATTGAAAATTATGAAAAGAGAATTCCAAAGGCAAGGGAGAATTTCCGAAGAGCCGGCCGTGAGTCGCAGATTACCTTTTTGGAAGGAGACGCAGGGCAAATTCTGAAAGAACTTTCGGGATCATATGATCTGATTTTTATGGATGCGGCCAAGGGACAGTATATTCACTGGCTGCCGGATGTGGTGCGGCTGCTTGCCCCGGGCGGAGTCCTGATGTCAGATAACGTACTTCAGGAGGGCGAGCTGATTGAATCCCATTATCTTGTGGAACGAAGAAACCGTACAATTTACAAGCGTATGAGAGAGTATTTGTATGAACTGAAACACCATCCACAGCTTATGACAAGTATTATTCCGCTGGGAGACGGCGTGTCTTTGAGCGTTAAGGAGGAAGCATGAGAAATATAGAGTTACTGGTACCTGCAAGCAGTCTTGAAGTACTGAAAATAGCCGTTGTATTTGGTGCAGATGCGGTATATATAGGTGGAGAAGCATTTGGCCTCCGCGCAAAAGCCAAGAATTTTTCACAGGAAGATATGGCAGAGGGAATTGCGTTTGCACATGAACATGGAGTAAAGGTTTATGTGACAGTAAATATTCTGGCGCATAATGATGACCTTCCGGGAGTAAGAGAATATCTGCAGGAGTTGAAAGAACTGAAACCGGATGCACTGATCATTGCAGACCCGGGAATTTTTACCTATGCCCGTGAAATTTGTCCGGAAATAGAATGCCACATCAGTACACAGGCAAACAATACAAACTATGAGACATACCGTTTCTGGTATAAGCTCGGCGCGAAACGTGTCGTAACGGCAAGGGAACTTTCTTTGAAAGAAATCCGTGAGATCCGTGAACATATTCCGGATGATATGGAAATCGAGACTTTTGTTCATGGAGCAATGTGTATTTCTTATTCCGGAAGATGCCTGCTCAGCAATTATCTGGTTGGAAGAGATGCGAATCAGGGGGCATGCACACATCCGTGTCGTTGGAAATATTCTATTGTGGAAGAAAAACGTCCTGGTGAATATATGCCGGTATTTGAGAATGAGAGAGGAACTTATATCTTCAACTCCAAGGATCTCTGTATGGTAGAGCATATGGATGATATCCTGAACAGTGGTATCGACAGCCTGAAGATTGAAGGACGCATGAAGACTGCTCTTTATGTGGCAACTGTTGCAAGAACTTATCGCAAGGCAATTGATGATTATATGGAGGCTCCGGAAAAATATAAGGCAAATATGTCCTGGTATCAGGAACAGATTTCCAATTGTACGTACCGTCAGTTTACGACAGGATTCTTTTATGGCAAACCAGATGAACATACGCAGATTTATGACAACAATACGTATGTAAAAGAATATACTTATCTGGGATATGCAGAAGAAGTTGATGAAAATGGTTTCGCACATATTACGCAGAGAAATAAGTTTACTGTTGGTGAGATGATTGAGATCATGAAACCGGATGGCAGAAATATCACAGCAACCGTTCGTGCAATCTATGATGAAGATGGAAATTCTGTAGAAAGTGCACCGCATCCGCAGCAGAAACTTGCCGTAGACCTTGGAACAGAGATTGAAAAGTATGATCTCCTTCGAAGGGCCGAGGCATAAAATACAGACGAATCTGTAAAACAGAACTTAGAATAAAAAGAGAGCAGATATCCTCATGAGAAGTGATATCTGCTCTTTTTTTATTTAATGAAAAATTTAGCGACTGCGCACAGGGGCATTCATAACAAGCTGAGCGTTGGCGTTCCACTGACTACCATTTACAGGGGCTGCCATAACCTGAATTTTAGTTACTTTACTGCGATATTTCCATTTCGCAAGAGACGTTTTTAAACGGACAGTTTGATCAGCAGGTACAATTCTGGCACATTCGAAGATATGTTTCCCACTGTAAAAGCGCAATTTGATCTGTACATATCCATTCTGTGCACCACTTGCACGGAGCGTTGTGCAGAAATTTGGATATGATTTAAAGGAAAGACTGCGTTTCATTTTTTGTGAGAATCCCCATAAACTGTTTTTGTTTCGGCGGATATCATGAAGAGCAGTAAAGGTATTTCCTGTTTTATGTGAAGTTGTAACAGCACCATAAGGAGACCAGCTTTGATATATGGAAGCACCGCGGCGATATGCATTTACCTGTTCAAGTGCTCCGATGGTACAGTTTGATTTGTTATAGAGTTTGGAACTGTATGAAGGGATCAGCGATTTCCAGTTGCTGACACCGATCGTGGATGGAATAAATGCGGTTTCGGAAGCAGAACGACTGCTGTCCATATATTTAAAGACACTCCAGGATCTTTTCTTTGTGTTGGCAGATTCAAAATCAGCAGATCTGGCGTCGGTTGTCCATAATCCAAGATTCAGTCCCTGTTTGATCTCTTCTTTGTGGTCGATCTGACGATGAATGATCAGTGAGTCAATCATATTATCTGATTCAGCAAGAAGGTAACTGTAGGCAACCGCAGCTGCCTGCAGATTTTCAACATTGTGTTTTCTCTGAACAGAAGTATAACCGGTCTCGGACAGAATGATCCTTGTTTTTGAACCATATTTCTGACGTATATAGCTGGTCAGCAGGCGGATATTTCCCATATTGATCACAGGCGTTGTAAGTGATTTGGTGAGCTGCCCGTTTGTATTCGCCCAGAAACGAGGCTCTGTCAGTGGAGAACTGTATGGGTGATATGCAAGGTTCCATTGCAGATTTCCACCGGCACGTATTTTTGAAGCAAAAGAATCCAGCATTTTTCGTGAAGCAAAGGTTCCATTTACATAATTTGTATTCCACAGATGATCAAGTGAAATATAAACTCTTGCATTAGAATAAACACTGACCAGTGTATTATAGGCAAGACGAAACTGATCTGCATAAATCTGAGAATACTGTCTCAGTGTCTGGGAACCGGCGTAATTATAAGTGTTGTAATTATTGACTTCATTTCCGATGATCCAGTTGGAAATCTGTCCGTATTTTTTTGTGGAAGTACTGTAACGTCTGGCCAGAAAATTCAGTGTTGCCTGCAGCTGCTTTCTCGCAGAACGGTCTTTGGTATTCCAGGCATAAAAAGCATGTCCCTGCTGGCGTCCCTGTGGATAGATCAGGCTGGTCAGGTCACTGCGCCAACTCAGAAGCAGAACAGCAGAATTTACAGATGAAGTGGAATTCAGTGCAAGCAGCTGTCTGTCGTAATAAGAGACAGAATCTTTTACAAACCAGTAAGTTTGTCCCTGGTATTTCCAGGAGTAAGAGTACCTGGAATTTTGAAGTGCCGGTGGTGCGATCAGCTGACTGAAATCAATATTGATCACAGAATTTCGTACATTCAGTTCTTCCGCATCTTCCATCATGTCAGCATTGACCTGAAGTCCCTTTTTGGAGATGGACTTTGGAAAACGATATCGATATTTGGCCAGTGCACCGGGGTTGGAAATAAATCTGCGTGTGCTGATATAGGTATATTTCCCACTGGAATTCCGAGAAGCGACAGCAAAACCGGAATTCAGAAGGTTGACACCACCGGAATTTAATTTACAGGTAAATGTCATTTTTTTTGATTTTTTACAGGATGCTACTGGTCTGGCCGACATGCCCGGAGTCAGTGCAAAAAGGTAACAGCGAGATCCGGATATTTTACGTGGATTTGCCGTGACAGCGGTTACGCGGACTTTGCTTTTTCCTGAAATCTTACAGCTGCTGATCGTTACAGGCCGTGAGGCTGCAGAGACCGAAGCGGGTGCAAAACCTGTTCCGATCAAAACAGTACAGAGCAGAAGAATCAGCAGTTGTTTCAATAGTTTGTGAATATATACAAAGCCTGATCGTTCAGTTGTATCTGTCATATGAAAAGAAAACCTCCTTCCGACTGAAGACATCTCAGTCTGTTTCTAATTTTAGAGTATTTCTGACAGAAAATCAACCGAAGAGAGTTTTTAATTTTTTTAATGCGTTTTTTTCGATTCTGGAGACATAGGAACGACTGATATGAAGCTGATCGGCGATTTCACGCTGTGTCATTTCGTTGTTTTCAAACAGTCCATAACGACAGCAGATGACCTGGTATTCTTTTGGTGTCAGGATATCCTTCATAGAAGAAAAAAGAAATCGTATATCCTGACGGGTAGAATATTCTTCTACGATATCCACCGGCGGACTTTCGATAATATCCAGCAGACTGATCTCATTTCCCTCTTTGTCTGTTCCGATCGGTTCATAAAGAGAAACTTCACGTGAACATTTCTTTCTTGCACGCAGCATCATAAGAAGTTCGTTATCAATACAGCGGGCGGCATAAGTGGACAGCCTGGCAGAACGTTCTGAATTGAAGGTGGAAATAGCCTTGATCAGTCCGATCGTACCGATAGAGATCAGATCTTCCAGTTCTTCTCCGTTTCCCTGATATTTTTTTGCAACATGGGCAACCAGACGAAGATTACGTTCGATCAGAATACGTTTTGCTTCCGGATCCCCTTCCTGGCAGCGTCTGAGGCAGAGCCGTTCCTCTGCTGCGGTCAAAGGTTTCTGAAAAGTTTTCAAATATCCACCTCAAAAGGGGCTTCTATATAGAATATGTCAGAGGTTGGAGCAACGTGCTTTTCCCATAAAATTATATGATTTGCGTATCCTCAGGATGTAGTGTATAATAAATTTTATATGAGAAAAATACACTTTCAAGGATAATCAGGTGAACTATTTTGAAAAAAAAGATAGAACAGATACTCAATGGAAAATTCAAATATAATCAGCCGGAACTCCTTTTTTCAAAAGAAAAACTGGAGATAAAGATCAAAGCAGGAACGACTACACAGGGGGAGCTGTATCTTGGAACGGAGAACAATGATAAGATACAGGGATATATTACTTCCTCAGATCGAAGATTTGTTCCGGGAAACAGTCGGTTTTCGGGTACAACCGTACGGCTGCCTTATGGAATTGACGCAGTGGGAATGCAGGCTGGTGATATATGCAGAGGCTGGCTCTGTGTGACTTCCAGCATAGGAGAGTACAAGTTTCCGTTTGCAATTGAGGCAATAAAAGAAGAAATCATAAGTTCTGTAGGAAAAGTTGATGATATGCAGACATTTTGCGAGATTGCCAGAAAAGATTTTCGAGAAGCTTATCATCTTTTTACCGAAAAAGATTTTTGTATGATGTTCAGGAAAGCAGACAAAAAGCAGAAAGCGTTGTATGCAGGTCTGTCCGGACAGCCAGTAACTTATCAGCATCTGGAGGAATTTCTGATCAGTCTGAAGGAAAAAGATCCTGTTTCTGTATCCTTAAAAACTACCGCAGCAGAATTTTATAATGTAGAAGAAGATATGCAGGAATCTTTTGAGATACACAGAAGCGGATGGGGACATCTTCGCCTTGAGATCGAGACAAAGGGGGAGTTCCTGGAGCCAGAGCGTCATGTGATAACGGATGAGGATTTTATTGGAAGCAGTGTTCAGATCAACTATCTTGTTCATGCAGATCAGTTAAAAAGAGAAAATCACATAGGCGAGATCATTGTAAGAAGTCCGTATCAGGAACTGACGTATCATGTCCTTGCATCGAGGGGAGCGCGCATTCATATTGATGTACACAGAGAAGAAAAAAGGCACAAACTTGCACTTGTGAAGGATTATCTTGAATATCAGGAAAACAGGATCAATTTTCAGACATGGAAAGAAAATGCAGGGTTTGAATTAAATCAGCTGAGGGAAGCAGGCTGCGAATATCCGGAGTACCAGTTCCTGGAGGCATATATGGCACATCTGGACGGAAAAGATGATGTGGCAAAAAAAATCCTCAAGAATTTTCACGGTAAAGAATTTACAAGAGAAGAACTGGAAACAGCCGGAACTTATCTCTATCTCTGTACAGTGACCGGTTTGTATAAGGATCGGGGACAGGCAGTATGGAAATTGCAGAATTTTTTCAGGCAGAAAGAGGACAGTTTCCAGCTTTTGTGGCTGTTGCTTCAACTTGATAGTACATATCGTACCACACCATCGAAAGTACTGTTCATGATGGAAGAACTATATGAAAAAGGCTGTACAAGTCCGCTTCTTTATATAGAAGCCTGGAAGATGATCAGTGAGGATGTTTCTCTGCTTCATCGTCTTACCCCGTTCTGGATGCAGGTATTCTGCTATGCTGGTAAACATGATCTGCTTACCGAAGAGCTTGTGATGCGTATGGCATATCTCTCCGGATATGAAAAAAGATTCTATGGAAGTCTGTATCAGGCACTTGCAGCCGGATATGAGAAATTTTCATCAGATGATGTGCTGGAGGCTGTCTGCAAATATATCATGAAGGGGGAACCACGCAGACCGGTATATTTCAAATGGTTCTCGCTTGCGGTAAGCAGAGGATTACGTATCACCAGATTATTTGAATATTATGTGGAAACCATGGATATTACATATAGAAGACAGCTGCCGAAGCCGCTTCTGATGTATTTTGCGTACAATGACAATTCACTTGGTGATGCACGCAAGGCTTATGTATATGCGAGTGTGATCGCATTTAAAGAAAAAGATCCGAAAACATATGAAAATTATAAGGATAATCTGGAACGGTTTGCCTATCGCAAACTCAGAGAAGGACAGATGGATGAAAATTATGCGATCCTGTATCAGGAATTCCTGTTTGATCCGGTAAGTGCTGAAGATGGAGAAGCAATCGCTCCGAAGATGTTTACCTATCGTTTGTACTGTGATGACAGAAAAATCCGGCAGGTGATCGTGCGGCACAGTCAGTTTGCAGAGGAAGAAATCTACCCTTGCAATAAAGGAATTGCATATCCGAGAATCTATACAGATGATGCGGTGATCCTGTTCCAGGATGATAAGCAGAGACGTTATGTTTCTACAATCCCATATAATCTTACAAAGCTCACAGATGAAAGCAAGGCAGTACCGGAACTTCTGGAACTGGGAGTCAGAGAACGGGGACTTCTGCTGTATTATTGCGAATCGACAACGCTGAATGCGGATAATCTGGAGTATTTTCAGAGTCTGGCAGAACTTGAGGACTGTACAGAAGAGTATAGAAATTCTGTAAGAAAACAGATTCTGGATTACTATGCTGCGAATGTTCAGGATCAGAAGCTTGATAAATATCTTGAAAAAATGGATTTCCGTCAGTATGCACAGGTTGACCGTACGACATTGCTTGAAGTATTGATCACCAGAAGAATGTTTCGTCAGGCAATGGTGATTGTAGAAGAATTTGGTTATGAAGGACTGGATCTGAGCTGCCTTCTCAAGATGACAAGCCGGATGATCCTGAAAAGTGACATGGCAGAAGATGACGAACTTCTGGGACTGGCATCCGAGGTTTACCGGAAGGGTAAATATGATGAAGTGATCCTGCATTATCTTATGCTGTATCGGTTTGGACCACTGGATGAACTTATTTCGATATGGAAGAGTGCCAGAGGATTCGAAATGGATACGTATGATCTGGAAGAAAGAATCTTAAGTCTTCTGATCTTTACGGAAGATTACCGTAAAGAGGGGGAAGCTGTACTGGAATCTTATGTGAAGCAGTCCGGAAAAGAACGAATCACAGGAGCATACCTTACACTGGTTTCTTATGGCGTTTTTGTCAGAGAATATACAATGAGTACGTTCATCAGAAGCAGGCTGGAATATGCATTTACCAGTAAGTGGCCGGTTAATCTTATCTGCAGACTGGCGCTTCTGCAGGAAATTTCCAGAGAAAAAGATCCAAAACCGGAATATGTGGGAATAGCACAGAGCATACTGGAAGAGTGTGCAAAAGAAAATCTGAAATTTGCGTTTTTCCGCAAACTCTCACCGGAACTTTTGAGTCCATATCAGTTGGATGACAAAACATTTGTGGAATGTCGTGCAGTACCTGGGGCAAAGGTTACGTTGTTTTACAGACTGGATACCGGACTTGGAGCAGAGACAGCATATAAATGCGAACCTTTGAAAGAAATGTATCAGGGCATATTTGTAAGGACATTTACTTTGTTTTACGGGGAGACACTGCAGTATTATTTCCAGATCGATGAGGGCGATAAAGACAATACAAAGAAGACTTCGGAACGTAGCGTTTCAATGAAAAAAGTCGAGGGTGCCTCTGGAAGCAAGTATCAGATGCTGAATCAGATGTTGTCTGCAAGAAGACTGGACAAAACGCAGGAAGTGACAGACAGTCTGAAAGATTATCTCAGACAGGAACAGTATGTGAAAAACATGTTTAGCATAGAGAAGGAAAGCGGAAGATGAATGAAACAAGAGACTTGATAATAGGAATTGATTTTGGAAAAGAATATTCTCAGATCTGTTATTATGACCGCAAGGCAGAGGAACCGCGTTCACTTCCCGTAAAAGTGGGAAGCAGCCAGTTTGAAATGCCGACCTGTCTTTGCCTGCGCCCAGACCGCAAGACATATTGTGCGGGATTGGAAGCAGAATATTTTGCAAGAGAAAAAGGTGGATTTCTCGCTGGAAACCTTTATGAGATATCAGCACAGAACGGACCGGTAGCGGTTGGAGGTGAAAAAAAAGAAGCATGGGAGCTTCTTGCACATTATCTGCATGAGATGCTGAAACTTACAGGGATTGCGGAAGTAGAAAAAAACATCCGGAGTCTGTCGATTGCCATGGACAGTCTGAATGCTGTACAGGTAGAAAATCTTCAGCGGGCATGCAGAGAACTGGGAATCCCGGAAGAACGTACGATTCTTCTGGATTATGAAGAGAGTTTTTATTATTATGTTATGACACAGAAGGTAGAAACCTGGAACAGAAGTGTAGGCTGGTACAGCTTTGAACAGCAGAAGGTAAGTTTTCGACGCATGTCCATGAATTCAGGAACACGACCGGTACTGGTACATCTGGAAAAGCCTGTTACAACGACTCTGAGTGCGAAGGTAGAGGAGCGGGATGCAGAATTCTATACATTTATCAAGAACACACTTGGTAAAGAATTGTATTCCAGTATTCAGATCAATGGAGAGGGATTTGACCAGGAATGGGCACAGAAATCTGTGAAGCTGTTATGTTATCAGAGAAGAAAAGTTTTTTATGGAAATAACCTGTTTGCAAGAGGAGCCTGCAGCGCAGGAGCAGAACGGGTGATCAATCATGACCTGAAAGACTATCGTTATATGAGCAGTTCGCTGGTACTTTCTGATGTTGGAATGGAGCTGCGTGTCATGGGAGCACCGGCCTATTATCCGTTGATCGAATCAGGCAGAAACTGGTATGAAAGTAATGCATATGTCGAGCTGATCCTGGATGGAACGAAGGAACTTGTTTTTATTGTAGATACAATGGGCGAGGCAAAAAAGAAACGGATCGCAATGGCATTGCCGGGGCTGCCGGAGAGACCAGAGCGTACAACGAGACTTGGTGTGAATCTGCAGTATACTTCACAGGATGAATGCAGGGTTACAGTAAAGGATCTTGGATTTGGTGAGATGTTTCCATCAAGTGGCAAAGAGTGGACAGAAACGACCAGATGGCAGGAGGAGACAAAGTGAGCGGATATATACTGTGTCAGACAAAACGGGCAAAGCTGCCTTATTTCATAGAAAATATCAGTACCAATGTGTATTCCATTGAAGAACTCTGCTATTATCTGTATCATAATCTGTATCTGATCGACCAGACGATCATGAATGAAGGATTGTGCAGCTGGATACAGGAGGAACTGGAACTTCCGGCACTGGCAGCCAAACTTCGTTCCAAGATCAGCAAATTTGCAAGTGCGGAAGATATTGTTTATCCGGTATTTAAAGAAATCAATTATCTGACATATGAAGAACTGAAAGAACTGAATGTACGTCTGCAGAAGATGAATGAAGAAACTCCGGCAATGCGTGAGAAACAGAAGGCAGATGCATTAATGGAGAATGAAATGTATGTGCATGCGATACAGGTTTACCAGAATCTTCTGGAAAGGGAAGATCTTGAGGAAATCCGTGAGGGGATGACAGAAAAAGTGTACCACAATCTTGGCTGTGCTTACAGTTATCTGTTTCAGATGGAAAAAGCTACAGAGTATTTTCGAAAAGCATACGAGGGAAGCAGGAGCCGGGAGGCACTGGAAGCTTATCTGATCGCTTTTGGAATGACAAGAACATCTTCAGAATATGAAAAAATGGCAAAATCAATAGGGACAGAGAAGGAAGTTCTGCAGAATATCCGAGAGAGACTTCAGGAGTTTTCCAAAACACCGGAGCTGGTGGTGAATAAGACAAATATGGACGAAATACTCACCAGACTGACACGAGAATATCACAGAAGTACGGGTTCGTGAAAATTGTAACAATGTATACAGTTTTTTTGCACGATTATAGTAGACGAAACAGATTTAATCTGTTAAACTAGACTTATAATTTGGGTTTGGTAATACCGCCCAAAAAGATTAGGAGGAATTTATCATGTTAGTAAACGCTTCAGAAATGTTGAAAAAAGCAAAAGCTGGTCACTATGCAGTAGGTCAGTTCAACATTAACAACCTTGAGTGGACAAAAGCAATCCTGCTTACAGCACAGGAACTCAACTCTCCGGTTATCCTTGGTGTATCCGAAGGTGCAGGAAAATACATGACAGGTTATAAGACTGTTGTTGGTATGGTGAAAGGAATGCTCGAGGAACTCAATATCACAGTTCCGGTTGCACTTCACCTGGATCACGGCAGCTACGAAGGATGCCTGAAATGCGTAGAAGCCGGTTTCACATCTATCATGTTTGATGGTTCCCATTATCCGATCGAAGAGAACGTAGAAAAAACAAAAGAACTGGTTAAGATCGTTGCAGAGCATGGAATGTCTCTGGAAGCAGAAGTTGGTTCTATTGGTGGCGAAGAAGATGGTGTAGTAGGTATGGGTGAATGTGCAGATCCTAAGGAATGCAAGATGGTTGCAGATCTTGGTATCGACTTCCTTGCAGCAGGTATCGGTAACATCCACGGTAAATACCCGGCTAACTGGAAAGGTCTGAGCTTTGAGACACTGGATGCTATCCAGAAGCTGACAGGAGATATGCCACTTGTACTTCACGGTGGTACAGGTATCCCGGCAGACATGATCAAGAAAGCAATCGACCTTGGTGTATCCAAGATCAATGTTAATACAGAATGCCAGCTTGCATTCGCAGCAGCTACACGTAAATATATCGAAGAAGGCAAGGATGAGCAGGGTAAAGGATTTGACCCACGTAAACTTCTTGCTCCAGGAACTGAAGCAATCAAAGCTACAGTTAAAGAAAAAATGGAACTTTTCGGATCCGTTAACAAAGCCTGAGAAGTACACTTTTTATAAGGTGGAAAAGAAAAAAGGAATCAGTGTCTCCGGACGCTGGTTCCTTTTTTTGCATTTTCATGGTAAGATGTTTCTATGGCAGAAAATAAGACTATTAATAAAGAACAAAACAGAACAGAGAACAATGAAATTGTAATCATGAATTTTTCCGGAATTTACAAAGAACAGCAGTTTTACCGGAACCATGCAGAAATGCAGGAAAATATATCTTGGTTGGAGGTACAGGATTTACCGGGAAGTAACTGTTACTGTGATGAGGAAGCGCAAAACCGGATACTGGATGATATAAAGAACTATACGGGAAATGGCATACATTTCATTGACTCAGGAAATTATCATTATGTAAGCCGGCTGTGGCTGTCAAAGATGGAACATCCATTCCGGCTTCTGGTATTTGATAATCATACGGATATGCAACTGCCGGCCTTTGGAGGCCTTTTATCCTGTGGTGGATGGATTGCGGCATCTTTGGAAGAAGTACCGATGCTGCAAGAGGTAATTCTTGTTGGACCGGATGAAGAGGCCTATACGCAGGTTGAACCGGAATTTCAGCAGAAAGTACAGTTTTTGTCCAGAGAAAAGTTGCTGGCAATGACAGGTGAGGAAAAGAATACATTTTTCAGGAATCTGCGTGCAGATCTTCCAATGTATATTTCCGTGGATAAAGATGTGCTGTGTACAGCAGATGCGTCAACAACATGGAGCCAGGGTGATATGAGCCTTGAGAAACTTCAAAAGTTTCTGGGAATCGTGCTGCAACAACAGCAGATTTTGGGAATGGATATCTGTGGAGAATGTGATCCTGATGCATGCGAGAGAAATCTATTGAATGACAGGGCGAATCAGAAACTTCTTGAATTGTGGAAAAAATACTTTCCGCAGATCCGGGAGAGGAGACAGGATATATGAGAAATGAACTGTTTACTATAGGACCACTGACGGTATATGGATATGGATTCATGATTGCAGTGGGCGTGATCGCTGCATGGATTATTACGAATCGACGTGCAGAGAAACAGAAACTGGATCACGAGCATGTATTTTCTCTTGTGATCTGGTGCCTGTTGGGAGGAATGTTCTGTGCAAAGATTTTATTCTGGATCACGGAATGGAAAAGTATTGTACAGGATCCACATTATATTCTGGATACGATTTCAGATGGATTTGTTGTATATGGAGGTATTATCGGCGGGATTCTGGCAGGCTGTCTGTATTGCTATATCAAAAAGACAGATTTCTGGAAATATTTTGATCTGGTGATGCCATCTGTGGCACTTGCACAGGGATTTGGAAGGATTGGATGTCTGTTGGCAGGCTGTTGCTATGGCCGTGAGACAAATAGCATATTTTCTATTACATTCCAGAATTCGGATTTTGCACCGAACCATGTGGCATTGATTCCAACACAGATCTATTCCAGTGTGCTGGATTTTCTGCATTTTGGAATCCTTCTTTATATTGCACGTCATAAAAAAAAGGATGGACAGGTGGCTGCCTGCTATCTGATCTTTTACAGCATCGGCAGGTTTGTCCTGGAATTTTTCCGGGGTGATCTGATTCGAGGAAGTGTAGGAATGCTTTCTACTTCGCAGTTTATCAGTTTGTTTATCCTGGTGGCAGGAATACTGATACTGGTGATCCGATCAAAGAAGAAAACAGCAACCGATCTATAAAAGCATTTGATTGTCATAAAAAATGATCTGTATTCATAGGCTGATAGGGAAGACCGAAATGACCGGAGCGTGAGTATAATGCCTGTACCGGCACAGAATCAACAGTATGAAAATTTTATTATCCGATATAAACAGAATACACATGGTGGTTTTGATTATGAGTCTGATGAGACCTTTCAGATCGTAAATGATCTGTTCGGGATTTTGTATGTACCGATGCAGGAGGTGCCGGAACTGGAACTGAGTAGTTATTCCTACTCATCCATACCACGGTGCTATACATATATGGATACAGGTGCATTGAGTACATCTGGGGTGACAAGGCTGCATAATCATCCATATCTCAAATTACAGGGAAAGGGAACTCTGGTTGCGGTTATTGATTCCGGAATCGATTATCTTCATCCGGCATTTCATAATGGCGTGCAAAGTAAGATTTTTAGTATCTGGGATCAAACACTGGAAGGCGGAGCGGATGGCAGAATTCCGTTTGGCAGAGAGTTCGGCCGACAACAGATCGAACAGGCTCTAGCATCAGAAAATCCCTGGGAAATTGTGCCTTCCAGTGATACAAATGGACATGGGACGAGAAGTGCAGCAACGGCTGCCGGATATCGGATTGAAAAAGATAATTTTTGCGGGGCAGCGCCAGAGGCAGAAATTGTAATTGTGAAGCTGAAGCAGGCAAAAAATTATCTTCGGGATTTTTATCTTTTACCGCGAGATATCGATATTTTTCAGGAAGATGATATTATGCTGGCAATTTCTTATGTGCTGTTCATCGCCCAGGAACAGCAGATGCCACTTTCCATTTGCATAGGTCTTGGAACAAGTATGGGGGCACATCAGGGAGAGGGACCGTTGAATGAATATATAAACAGTATTGCAGCATTTACACAGAACGCAGTATCTGTTCCTGCCGGAAATGAAGGAACGGCCAGACACCATTATTTGAGAGAATTTGGACCGAATGATACAGAAGATACTGTAGAACTACGAGTTGGTGACCGGGAGAGTACCAGAGGATTTATGACAGAATTCTGGGGGGACTCTCCCGGTTCTTATTATATGACGATTCAGTCACCGACAGGGGAAAAACTGTCAGTCAGCACAGCTTTAAAGAACAGAACGCAGGAACTGTCTTTTGTATTTGTAGAAACAAAAGTACTGGTGAATTATGTGCCAATTGAAAGAAGAACAGGAAACACGCTGATCTTTATTCGATTTCAGCATCCAGCATCGGGAATCTGGAAGTTTCTGGTGGAAGAGAAAATACCGGGAAAAAGCAGGTTTCATATATGGCTTCCGGTAAGAGGGATGATTTCTGATGAAACCTATTTTTTGCAGTCATCACCGGATTATACGGTCACTGCTCCTGGAGATACTGAAGATGCGATGACCGTCACAGCATATCAGCATCGGGATAACAGCCTGTTCATTCAGGCAGGCCGTGGATACAATGCAGAAAATATCGTAAAACCCGATTTTGCTGCTCCAGGGGTAGGAATTCTGACGGCTTCAATCGGTCCGGGAGAGGAGTTTGCACCGGCTACCGGAACAAGTCTTGCAGCCGCACAGACGGCGGGGATCGCAGCACTCCTTTTTGAGTGGGCACTGGTCCGGGGAAATGAGCCATATTTTACTGGAAACAGTGTAAAACACTATCTGAGCAGAGGTGCAGTGCGAGAGGCTGGGGAGGTCTATCCCAACCCGGACTGGGGATATGGGGAGGACGTTATAATAAGGCTACAATCGAATAAAGCCAGTAAAATCAATGGTTTCCGCACATTTTTCCTAAGCAGAAATCAAACATTTTTACTGGGATTTTGATTAATGACTGCCCGGAATTTAATCAAAATGGCACAGGTTAGATTGTTTGTAGCCTTTATGTAACATATGGTTTGTAATTGGAATTGTATTTCCAGTTACGACTGTAATAACGTCTGAACGAAAGGGATAGGAATATGTGCAAAGTAATCGCAATATCAAATCAGAAAGGTGGAGTAGGGAAAACTACTACAACGGTTAATCTTGGAATTGGACTGGCAAGACAGGGAAAGAAGGTTCTTTTGATTGATGCCGATCCACAGGGGAGTCTCACAGCAAGTCTTGGATATGTAGAGCCGGATGAAATTGGAATTACACTTGCAACGATAATGACATCAGTAATAAATGAGGAAGAAATTGATATAGCAGATGGTATCTTGCATCATAAAGAAAATGTTGATCTTCTTCCTGCTAATATTGAATTATCTGCACTGGAAGTGACGATGGGAAATGTGATGAGCAGAGAGCTGATCATGAAAGAATATATTGAAGCTGTGAGAAATAAATATGATTACATATTAATTGATTGTATGCCCAGCCTTGGCATGATGACAATAAATGCTCTGGTGGCAGCAGATTCGGTATTGATTCCTGTACAGGCTGCGTACTTGCCTGTTAAAGGACTTCAACAGCTGATCCGTACCATTGCTATGGTAAAAAAGAGATTAAACAGAAAACTGGTATTCGAAGGAATCCTCCTTACAATGGTTGATTTTAGGACAAACTATGCCAGAGATGTAGCAGGAAAAGTCAGAGAATCTTATGGAGATAAGATTGAAATATTTGATACAGCAATCCCGATGTCTGTAAAAGCAGCTGAAACAAGTGCGGAAGGAGTCAGTATTTTCTCCCATTGTATGAATGGCAAAGTAGCGAAGGCTTATGAAGCTATTACACAGGAGGTCATGGCGGATGAAGAATAGAAGCGGTGAAAAAATCAAAATGCCCACCCTTGATGAATTGATGGGGATTTCAGGTGAAGAAAACGCAAACGAACTTGAAATCAACAAAATACATAACTTTGCGAACCATCCGTTTAAAGTAGTCGATGATGAAGAGATGGATGAGCTGGTAGAGAGTATTGAGAAAAATGGAATACTTGTACCCGTATTGGTGAGACCGGACGCAGATAATAGTTATGAGATGATAGCCGGACACCGGAGAATGCACGCTGCAATTAAAATTGGGTTAAAGACAATACCTGCTATAGTTAGAGATCTGGATGATGATGAAGCTATTATTGTAATGGTAGATTCTAATATTCAGCGAAAAAAATTACTTCCCAGTGAAAAAGCGTTTGCCTACAAGATGAAGCTGGAGGCAATGAAACACCGGGTTGGAAGAAAATGCAAAGAAAATGTGTCCCAAATTGGGACACATTACAGAGCAGACAGCGAAATGGCAAATAAACTGGGAGAGAGCAGAAATACAATCCGCAGATTTATTCGTCTTACAGAGTTAATACCAGAACTTCTTGAATATGTAGATAAGAAACGTCTTCCCTTTACCAGCGGTGTTGATATTTCTTATTTAGATAAGGAAATACAGAAATGGCTTTTTGAATATATCAAAGAAAATGGTCCTGTTAAATCTGTCCAGGTAGCAGCTCTTCGTAGAGAAATCGAAAATGGTACAACCATGACCCAGGAGAAAATGATTTCTATATTAATAGAGAATCAGCCTGGAAGCAAACCGAACAGAAAAGTTACATTTTCTGAGAATAAACTGAGAAGCTACTTTCCAGAGAAGACTTCTCCTGTTGAAATAGAAGAGGTAATCTTGAATCTTCTTGAGATCTGGAAGAGAGGAGAGGTAACGGTATGAATTTTGAATACTATTATGGCTCTCAGGCAGACCAGTTCAGCTTCATCAGGATTCCGAGAACATTATTACTGGATGTTACATTTTCTTCCCTGTCATTACCAGCTAAAGTGCTGTATTCGGTACTTCTGGACAGAATGGGTTTATCCATGAAGAATAAGTGGTTCGATAAAGAAAACAAGGTTTACATTATTTATCAGATAGCAGAAATACAGTCAGACCTGGGATTCTCGAAGAAAAAAGCAATGGACTATCTTGCTGAACTGGAAAAATTCGGACTGATTGAAAAGAAAAAACGTGGGTTGGGACTTCCTAATCTTATATATGTGAAAAGCTTCCTGGTGCAGCAGAGATATTACGGAAGTACGGAAACAGGAACCTCAGTGAAAAATAGTGGTATATATGGAAGTATCGAAATGGGAACTTCTGAGGTGACAGAAAAGCACCCTGGAAGTTACAGGATAAATACTTCTGAGGTGTCCGAAAACAACCTTCAGGAGGTTCCCAAAACAGTACCTCTTAATAATAAGACTTATAAGAATCACAGTGATCAGAGTAATATCGAATCGAATCATATCAGATCAGATCACGATGGGATGCGATGTGAACAGGGAACACAAAAAGTGGGTACATACTCTGAACTGATTAAAAACAATATTGATTTTGAGGTTCTGTTGAAGGAGCATGAGAAGGAAAAAGATCTGGTCGAAGAAATATTTCAGCTGATTCTTGAAGTTGTTATGACTGAAAAGGATACTGTAAGGATTGCAAAGGAGAAATACCCGGCTGGATTTGTAAAAAGCAAATTCTTTAAACTGAATCATTCACATATTGAGTATGTGCTGGAATGTATGAACAAAAACACTACGGAGATCAGAAACATAAAACAGTATTTACTGACGGTATTATTTAATGCACCATCAACTATGGGAAATTATTATAAAGCAGCTGTCAATCATGACATGCCACAGTTCGCAAGCTGAAGGAGGTACATGCATGGGGATGTTATTACGAGTTTTGGGGAAAATTTTATTAATTCCAATATGGATTATGGTTACAGTTATGCATTACCTGGTTAAAATCATGATTGAAGTATACTGCATCGGAAAAGGTGTAGTTAATCTGATTCTTGGTTTGCTGTTGCTTGGTATACTGATCTGGTATAGAGAGTGGACAAGATTTGCAATTCTTGCAGTAGCCAGTGGAATTTTAGTATTTTTCCTGTGGGTTGGTGTATTGTTGGAGGTAATACTTGACTTACTAAAAGCAAAGATAGGGGAAATGATTATTCGATAGAATATACATAAAATCCCCCGAAAATTGATCGTTTGGTGGAATATTGACAAAAAAAGTGTGATAACTTTGTGAACAATTACGGAGATTTGGATCGAAATTGCGTTGACAAATCAAAACTGGGGGGGTTAAAATGGGAATGTAGAAGAAATAGTACGAGAATTTTATAATTTTGTGAGTAACTATAGGTATAGATGTGTCACAGACACATCGGGAACATCCGGTGAGATTCCGGGACGGTTTTATCCCCGCTGTAATAGGTACGAAAACTGTAGAGCATGAATGCTCAACCACTGGGTAATGCAGATTATCCGGGAAGGGCAGTGAGTAGGTTGGATCCTGAGTCAGAATACAGATATCTTAGAATGTTTCAAAGATTCCAAAGGCATAAATTGGAAGTCTATTTTTTATGCTCTTTTTGGGAAAAGGTAATTAAAAAGAACATTATGGAGGCTTACATTAGCTCTGTAATAAATAAAAAATCCTAAAGGAGGACAAGTAGAATGAAGAAAAAAATGGTAGGTATCCTTATGGGCGTTGCAATGACAGCAACGACAATCGCTGCTCCAACAGCAATCTTTGCAGATGACATCGACATCGAAGATATTGCTGTAGAAACAGAGGAGGACGACATAGCTGATGTGGAAGTCGAAGATGAAGCAGAACCTGCAGAAGAGGTAGCAGCTGAAGATGATTTTTCTGAAGAAGGCGATGATGCAGAAGGTCTCTTTACAGACGCAGAGGCAGCTGATTTTGAAGCTCAGAATGCGAAGGCTGTAGTCAGTGCAGATGTTATTGCATCAGCAGTAGATGCTGAGAATACTTCCATTTTGGGACCTAAACACATAACTGTATATAGCGATGCAGCTGAAAATTTGGGATATAAAGATATGGTTGATCAGGAAACCGCTGTATCAGCTTTGGATGTATTAGCGGCTATGCATAAGGAAAAATATCCTACAATCGATTCTACTACAGCAACAAATTATCTTGAATTATGGTATCAGGAATCGTTAACAAAAGATGGTGCCTGGATTGATAAAATGTTTGGCATAGAATCAAGATTTGTAAGTTTTGCAGTTAATGGAATTGCACCACATACGGATGACCTGTATGTAGACACTACGACAGGAGAGAAAACTAATGATTATGTAGGAAAGATGGTAAACGAGGCGGAAGTAGAAGATGGGGATGTGATAGATTTCTTCTTCTACAAGGATATTGATACTTATAGCGATATGTATGCATACTTTGCAGACGATAATGGTGACTTCTTAAAATCATTGACTGTTACTCCTGGGGAAACATACACATTGAATGTAAAAGCATATGCATATGGAAAGTATAGTCTGTCAATACCGAGTTGGAGAAATCTTTTTGTTGAAAATGTCCCAGATGGATACATGATTGCCTCCACACCTGACTATTCAATAGCTGATTATGTGGACGGTGGCAAGCTTACATTTACAGTACCGGAGGGTGCTGCAAGTGGAACTCTTAGTATCGAGGAAGATCCTAGTGCAACATTAGCATACAGATATGTATTACCACACCTCGAAATTATTGTAAAATAATCTGCAGATTAAAACTTAAGTAAGATCATAATATTTGCCTTACTGTTGTAGTTTATATATGACTGCAACAGTAAGGCTACAAGTTATAAGGGGACTGAAATTGAAATGAGAAGAAAGAAACTGCTGAGTATTAGTCTTGCAGCATTATTAGCGGCAACAATGCCTTCGACTGTCTGGGCTTCAGAGGAAATTGAAATAGAATATTCTGATGTAGAATTAACAGAAGAGTCACAAGATGAAGAATTACAGGGTGAAGAGCTACAAGATGAAGAATTGGAATTAAGTGACGAAAACATAGAGATAGAAAATAATGATGATCAATTAATTGATACTGACAATACGGATATTGATTTATTCACATCAGAAGATAGCATTACAGAAGATGTAGGCACTACTGAAACGAAACCTTCAGTTACAACGTATATGGATGCTACTACATTACAATCCGGAACCGAAATTGCACGTGGGGTAGATAATGTAATAAATCTGGGATGTACTCTTATTGGACGTAATATTACGGATATACGAACAGATGATGATTTTATTATTAAAGCAGATATATATATTGATAATAATAAAGTA
>OGSD01001240.1_pt1 | contig 24596 bp, 17 predicted proteins | sample 1553571 | NCBI WGS metagenome assembly OGSD01 (sample SAMEA2580072, study PRJEB22360) | human gut metagenome | biome: human gut; feature: human-associated habitat; material: faeces | place: Denmark | collected 2008/2010 | reverse complement strand
CCGACGGCTCCACCTTCTTCGGCTCCCGCGTGGTCAACGACCTGGCCGAGTTCAAACGCCTGAGCAAAGTGATACTCGCCAACCGTGTCACTTCCGAAATATCTGACATCCCATCAAAAATCTACACCCGCGACATCTTCGCCAAAGATTAAATCACCCAGAGTTTCAATAGGCTCAGTGTTTTTAAATAGGCTTCTTTCATTCCGGTACGACCGAGTATATGATTAATTCACAATCGCGGACAGCAAAAAGTATAAAAAATTCAACCTATGCGTTGATATTTTTTTGTATAGAGTTTGCACTTAAATTCTTCTCCAGAAGTGTTTTTTTGAAAATTCTTGGAGATGAGATTTTAGGTTTAAATTCTACCATGATGAATCTTTTGCAGTTCCTTAATCTGGCAGAATTGGGTATAGGAGCTGCTGTTGGTTTTACTCTATATAAACCGATTGCTGATAACGATGACACATCTATTGATGAAATTATACAATTAAACGGATTTTTATATAAACGGATTTCTTGGATTGTCGCCGGTGGTGCCATAGTGTTAATGTGCTTCTTCCCATGGATTTTTAGTAAGACACATTTGCCCTTATGGTATTCTTATGCTACATTTTTAGTTTTTTTACTGGGCCTGCTGCTAAATTACAGCGTAAACTACAAACAGATATTATTATCCGCGTCCCAATTAGATTATAAGATACTGTATTCGTATAGATCCTTTTTGATACTGAAGGTGTTGGTGCAGATAATTGTAGTAGAACTTTTGCCACACCCTTACGTATGGTGGCTTGTAACAGAGGGAGTTTTTACAGTTATCGCTTCCATATCATTGGACATTACTGTTAGAAAGTCGTTTAAGTTTCTTGGAAGTAAAAGGACTACATACATACAATTAAAACAGAAATACAGTGTAATACTTACAAAAATCAAGCAAGTATTTTATCATAAGATTTGCGGTTTCATTTTAACACAAACAAGTCCGTTGATTATTTATGGTTTTCTGTCGCTCACTGTTGTAACTCTGTATTCAAATTATATGATTATAGTTTCCGGTGTGACTTTGCTCTTTAATTCTGTTTTTAACAGCATGATGGGAGCAATTGGAAATTTAGTGGCAGAAAATAATATCCAAAAAACAGTCAATGTCTTTTTCGAAATTTTCAGTATTCGTTTTCTTGTAACCGCTTTTTGTTGTTTGGGAATATTGATAATTGCCGCACCGCTGATTACAATTTGGATAGGTCCCCAATATGTGTTGTCGAACGTTACAACCGGAATAATCGTTGCCACTTTATTTATTTCGTTGACGCGAACCACTGTTGATTCATTCTTGAATGCATACGGAATGTACCAAGACGTACTTTCTCCTGTCATAGAAGCTATTCTAAATATTGGATGCTCGATACTTTTAGGATACTATTACGGATTAAACGGCATTTTGTGCGGAACACTTTTCAGTCTACTTGGGGTTGTCTTTCTTTGGAAACCTTATTTTTTATTCAGATGGGGATTTAAAATGCCAATAAAAAGCTATATAATCGTTTATATGAAACACTTCTTGGCGATTATTATAACAGTTCTGCTTTGGTATATCTGTTTTAAAACCTTTATCCATGATGTGTCCGCAAATTATTTCGCAGGTTTTTGTTTGTTTACCATGTTAAATGTCTTTGTTGTAGGTGGTGGACTTTTATTTTCGACCTTCTTGTTTAAGCTTCAAGCAATCAATACTATCAAAAGATTTCTGAAACGATGAATCCTAAAAGAATATTGTTTTTTACGGAATTTGAGGTTTCTCCCATGTTCGGAGGGATAGAAAAGGTGACGGATTTATTGACTGCGGGACTGGTTAGAAATGGATTTCATGTATTCTCAGCATTTGTTATTAAACTGGATGATAACTTACCAAAGACAAAGTTTTCTGATAAATTATGTGTGAATCCACAAAGTGAGGAAGAATTTATTAAATTCATAGAATCAAATCGAATCGATACTGTGGTAGTTCAATCTGCATTCCAGCGTTTTGATTTTATATGTCGTGGTATCTGCAAATCAAAGCGGCACGTCCGACTTATCTTTGCACATCACATGTCGCCTACAACAGAATTCAGAAATTTGAGATTCCGAGTTTACAAGCATTCTTTATTTAATAAGAATAATTCTCATATAAAAGATGCGTTGCGGATATTGAAATGGGCTTTAACATATAAATATAAAATTTTACGGTGGAAGAAACTATATAAATATGTGTATGAAAAGAGTCAAAATGTTGTGCTGTTATCGAAAGAATATATTGAGGATTGGCAATCGTTTACCGGAATTAAAGATATCAGTAAATATAAAGTGATTCATAATGCGGTCACATTCCCTGACGATTTTTCCATTGATTCAAGTGATTGCCATAAGACAAAGAGGGTATTAATGGTCTGTCGACTTGATAATGGTCAAAAGAGAATTGATAAGGCGTTAAAAATTTGGCAATTTATCGAACCGGCTCATCTCGATTGGTCTCTCGATATTGTGGGTGACGGTCCGGATCGAGAAAAATTAGAGTCAATGGCAAAAGATTTGGGATTACGAAATGTGACATTTTATGGTGTCCAAAATCCTATCCCGTATTATCTGAGGAGTTCAATTTTTATGATGACCTCTGATCATGAAGCTTGGCCTTTGACATTGATGGAAGCGCAGCAATTGGAATGCGTTCCCATAGCCTTTAATACGTTCGGTGCACTTTCAAGTGTCATAGACGACGAAAAGAGTGGCCTTATTGTTCCGTCAGGCGATATGAATAAATATGTGGAACAGTTGAATTATCTGATGGAAAATGATGCGGAAAGAGAAAAAATGGCGGAATTCGGAAAAGAATATTGTCGACAATTTCAACAAGATGTGATATTAAACCAATGGATAGAACTTCTAAAGTAATCTTATTGGAAAATCAATTAAGTGATTATGAAGAAACTATTATATATAAACGATTATGCTTGTACTCCTGATGTTGTGGAGCAATGTCGCAATGGTCATTATCCCGAATCGCATTTATGGGGTATAAAAGAATTTGTTGACAAAAACGGAACGGAATCGCTGCGGTGGCATCAAGCTCGGAAATCGAAAGGTTGTTTTAGAAGGTTGAAACATGTTTTGGAGAACATTCGTATTTTTCTGAAATACAGCGGATGTGATGTGATTTATTCGGCCCTCCCTGGTTATGAATGGGCGTTCCTGTTGGCGAAGAGATTAAAGTTAAAAAACTATCGGATTATAACTGTTGTTCATCATCCCGGAACGCGTCTGCCGTTGGCAGGATTTTATGATAAATTGATTTTCATAAGTAAGGTAGCAGATAATCGTTTCGCAGCGCTGCCTAATGGGGAGTACCTGTTTTGGGGAACAAGTCTGAATGTTAAACAAATAAATCGAGTTAATCCCGAATTTGATTTTGTCTCAGCCGGTAAGACACATAGGGATTATGACCTTATGAAAACGGTAATGGACCCCCATGGCATCAGATATAAAATTTTCGGTGCAAAAAGTTCAACAAAAAATGAGATCACCTATCCTGAATTAATGCGGTTTTACGAAAAGAGCAAATTTATATGCATTCCCATGAAGGAGGTTCAGCCAATTAATTCCGTGTTGATTGGTTTGACCAGTTTTGTGGATGCTGTAGCTCTTGGCATTCCCGTTCTTATGTCGGATAATTCTCTTATAGGGGTAGATGTGGAAGGCTTAGGATTGGGTAAGATTTATAAAACCGGAAATGCTGCTGATTTTGAGAAACAGATGTCGTCGTTGATGGAATTAACGGATGATGAGTATAAGGCAATGTGCGGAAATTGTCTGGAATTTTCTCGGAAAAATTCGTTTGAAAAATTCAGCAAACGGATTAACGAACTGATTAATGAAAACTGAAAAGTCGAAATTAACAAAAAAGGCGGCTTTGAGGGTTTGGCTGTCAAGTCCGCTGTTTTTGCCACACATTTTTTTATATCTAATCAGTCCATCAAAATGGCTGATTGATTCAGATATTGTGGCATGGGGGAAGTACAGGGATTTTGTTGATGAACCCGGCATAAAATCATTATTAAAGCTTTTGATAATTCAATCTGAATTCCGAAGTCAGTTCGCATTGCGTCTTGGTGGATTTTCAAAGTTGTTAATATTTCTTAATGGGGGGGGTGTTTGGACTTGGGAAATTGCCGCCAGATAGGGCCCGGTTTTACTTTGGTGCATGGTTTTGGCACTGTTATCAATGGCTCAGCAGTTATCGGAAGCAATTGTACCATATTGCATAATGTCACAATCGGTGGAGGACATGGCGGCTCACCTGTAATCGGCGATAATGTGTATATTGGTGCCGGAGCAATAATTATTGGGGGAATACATGTGGGCAATAATGTGAAAATAGGTGCAGGTGCCATTGTTGTGGAGGACGTTCCTGACAACAGTACCGTGGTTTGTGAAAAAGCAAAAATTATAAGACATAATGTATAGAGGAGAGAAATTGCCTTTATATCAATCAACCCTTTAGGGAAATTATTCTATATGCGGAAAATTTTGGTAGTCTCGTTTACGAGCGGACAGAAATATACCGGCGGGTTGCAGTGCTCCAGGCGTAATCTGGAAAGCATGAAGGCTCTGTTCGGCGAGCTGAATGTGGTGAATTATGTGATAGAGCCTTATCAGGGTGTGGAAAGGTGGCGCACGAAGTTTAAACGTGTGCGCGACATTTTTTATGGCTCGATGGGCGGTCTTGACAAAGAGAAAACGGCTGAAATAATGCAGCTGATTATTCGGGAGAGCATCACAGATCTGTTTGTGGACAGTTCGCTTTTAGGGCTATTGGCCAAGAGGGTAAAGAAACGTTTTCCCGGAATACGTATTATCACATTTTTCCATAATTTCGAGAAGGGATTCGTTCAGGACTACATTAAGGTGAACCGCGATTATTTCAGGCTGTACTGGTCAGTTCTGACCGACAGAAATGAACGTGCTGCCATACGTTATTCCGATAAAATCATCTCGTTGAATCGGCGCGATGCGGAGGCGTTGGAAAAGTGCTACGGACGCAAACCTGACAAGCTGATTCCGATAACGCTGAAAGGAGATGCCACGGTTGAAAAATTGACACCCTCCGATAATCGCGAGGCGCTGTTTATCGGGAGCTATTTCTTCGGAAATGTTCAAGGTATCAAATGGTTCTGCAAAGAAGTGCTTCCTCGGACCAATGCTCATCTCACTATTGTCGGGGCATCGATGAACCGTTTGCTCGATGAAATAGAACCGACAAATCAGGTAACGGTTTTGAGTGATGTGCCTGACTTAACACCGCTTTATGATGCAGCCGATTTTGTGGTTCTCCCAATCCTTTCGGGCAGCGGAATGAAAGTAAAGACCGCAGAATCGCTGATGCATGGAAAATACATTGTCGGAACGGATGAAGCGTTCCGCGGTTATGACATTACGGAGCGTGAGGGGAGGAGATGTAATACGGCGGAAGAATTTGTGGAGGCAATAACGTTACTTTCACTGCCATATAAATTCAATGCGTCATCCAGACAGCTCTTTGAAGATAAATATTCGTTTGAATCTTCGCTGAGTGCTTTCGCAGAAGTGCTTGATGCATGATTTATAATCAGCTATATTTATTTCTTGTATTACTGTGCCTTTTGAATCCGTATGTGAAGCGGACTCAGAGGTATTGGCCGATGTGTCTCGGTGCATTTGCCGTGCTTTGCTTTCAGGCTTTGAGATGGAAAACCGGAACAGACTGGATTGCGTATCAGAATGAATTCATCTATGCCGGGAGCGATATATGGAAAAGCAGGATGGAACCTGGCTTTGAACTTCTGAATATCATAGTCAGGAAGTTTACGAGCAGCTATACGGTTTTTCTTTTCGTTGAATGCGGGTTGAATCTGTTTTTCATCACAACGTTCCTCCGCAAGATGCCGATCAACAATCCGGCTCTCGGGGTGCTCTATTTTTTTGTAATAGCCATATTCCCTATACGCTACACGTTGGCATCCAATATGGTGCTGTGCAGTTATTTCTATATCCTTGAAAAGCGTTTCATTCCGTTCCTTTTACTTATATTAGCGGCATTTACAATTCATAGAACTGTCATAGCCTTTCTGCCGCTTTATTTTATCTGCCAGAGGCAATATTCATTCAAATTCCTGCTGATTCTTTATTTTTCGTGCTTCGTGCTCGGCATGTTGGTTGAATATACGTTCGGCCATATCCTGCAGATGGCTATGGCGATGTATGGCATAGCAAGCGACACCGTTCAGGGGAAGCTGGAGGCTTATATAACGGAGGATGTTCCTGAATATGCGAAGATGACGCCGATGCGTGTGGCCATGTCATTGATAAACAGTACACTGTTTATCTTGTTTTTTAGATATTTTCAGGTTAAACGATTCTCACACGACCGGTTGTATGCCCTTCTATTCACCCTTTACGTTTTGGGAATTTCGTTTAACCGCATTTTTATGCAGACGGTTCCCGACATCGCCCGCCTGACCTCGCTGTTTACGGGAGGGTACATCATAATGATTATTATGATAATCGGTTCGACCAAACGGACTAATCAGATTTTTTTTACGGCGGCGTTCGCCGGTTATCTTTTCCTAACCTACAATTCAAGCGTTCACGGTTTCTATGAGGATTTGTTTGTGCCGTATTACAGCATCTTCACAGAGGACCCGTTGCGAAGTCTTTATTGACAAAATTTTAAGAATCAATCAGATTATACGATTGTAAATAATGAAAGAAACAATTGTAATCTCTGCAATAAATTTGCGTTCCGGTGGTCCTCTTACCATTCTGAGAGATTGCCTTTCAGAGCTTTCACGGAGCGAGTTGAGTAAACGGTATAGAATCGTAGCCCTTGTGCATAAAAGGGAACTGGCTGATTATCCCGATATAGAATATTTGGAATTTCCTAAAAGCATAAACAGCTGGTTTCGCAGAATTTATTATGAGTATTTTTATTTCCGAAAACTATCAAAGCAATTGAAGCCTTATTTATGGCTTTCCTTGCATGACATGACGCCAAATGTGGTTTGTGAACGTCAGGCCGTGTATATGCATAATCCATCAATCGTAAATAAGATTAAATCTACTGATTGGAAGTTTGATAAAGCCTACATACTATTTACTTGTTTTTATAAATTCTTATACAGATTGAATGTGAAAAGAAATCTGTATTGCATTGTCCAGCAGCAATGGTTTAGAAGGGAATGTGCGAAACAGCTGAATCTGCCTGAAAATAAGTTTATTGTGGCTCGCCCTCTGATAGAAATATCAACGCCGGGAACCTCGGTGTTGCCGGATAGATGTAAGGTATTTTTCTTTCCCTCATTACCTCGTCCTTTCAAGAATTTCGAGACCTTGTGTGAAGCGGCTTGTATCCTTGAAAAGAAAGGAGTCAAAGATTTTGAGGTGCGGATTACTTTGAGTGGTGAGGAGAATTCTTATTCAAAATGGATTCACAAAAAATACTCGCATTGCAAGTTGATAAAATTCACGGGCCTGTTGGATAAGAATCAGATGCAGCAAAACTATGATGCGGCTGATTGCCTTGTTTTTCCATCGCGCCTTGAAACATGGGGGCTCCCTGTCTCAGAATTCATTCCGTTTGGAAAGCCTATGATAATAGCAGATGAGCCGTATGCCCATGAAACTGCACAGGGGGCATCGTGTGTAGGATATTACGATACAAACAATGCGAAAAATCTCTCTGAAAAAATGGAGAAGTTGATAACGGGAGATTATTCTGCTATGAAACAGGTGTCCCAAGAAGTTTTGGAATATCCATCTGCTTCAAGCTATAAATCTTTGTTTGATTTGCTGCTAAATTGACGTGACCATGAAAAGTAATAATATCTCCAATTCATATTCCTTGGTAGGATTGGTGAAATTGTTGATTCGAGTTCTGATTACGAAAGTCAGATATCCGGGGCAACGTATAATCAGAAGCGGTTTTGAGGTGAGAGGCCGAAAAATGATAAAGTTCGGAAAAGGCCTGACTACAGGCAAAGGATGCAGGATAGAGGCGTTTGTAGTCGATGGAAATAAAAAATCAAAAATTTTTATCGGTGACAGAATTCAGCTTAATGATTACGTGCATATATCTGCAGTTGAATCAGTTTCGGTAGGCGATGACACCCTTGTGGCCTCACATGTATACATATCTGACAATTCGCATGGAAGTTATGCGGGTGATAACAATGACTCGCTTCCTGAGGAACCTCCTGTAAAACGGGCATATTTTTCAGCCCCTGTCTCAATCGGAAAATGTGTGTGGATTGGAGAGGGGGTGATTATTATGCCTGGTTCAAACATTGGTGATGGAGCGATATTAGGCGCACATTCGGTTGTGAAAGGTGTAATCCCCGGCAACAGTATCGCAGTTGGGTCACCTGCAAGAGTTGTGAAAAAGTGGAATGAGAATAAAGGACATTGGGAAAAAGTAAAGTAATGATTACAGCATCGATTGTGGCGTTTCATACGCAGCATAAGGATTTGTCACGGTTGATTGATTGTGTAATGCAATCGCCGGTAGAGCGTGTCTATATTATTGATAATTCAACTAACGATGAATTACGTGATTTCGTCAGGAATCATCCAAGAATCACATATATACACAGCCTGAACCTTGGATATGGAGCCGGACACAATATCGCCATCCGGAAAGCCTTGGAATCCGGTGCTGATTATCACGTGGTTCTGAATCCGGACATATATTGGCAGGGGGATGTGATAGGGGAATTGGCGAAGTTTATGGATGCAAACCCGGATGTGGGGCAGGTGATGCCTAAAATTATTTATCCATCGGGTGAGGTTCAATATCTGTGCAAACTGCTTCCGACGCCGATGGATTTGATAGGGCGGAGGTTCGTGCCGCTGAAATCCTATCAGGAGTGCCATGATTTTGAGTATGAACTGCATTGGACGGGCTACGATACGGTTATGGAAATACCCTCTCTTTCGGGGTGTTTTATGTTCTTGCGTTGTTCCGTTCTGAAAGAGATAGGCACGTTCGACGAGCGCTATTTTATGTATGCCGAGGACCTTGATCTTTGCAGACGTGTGGGTGCCAAATCTCGCACAGTCTTTTATCCTCATGTAGCAGTGACGCATGAATATGAAAAAGGGTCATATAAAAATCGGAAATTACTTAAATATCATATAAATTCAGTCATAAAATATTTTAACAAGTGGGGATGGTTCTTTGACAGTGAACGTCGTGACCGAAATCAAAAATGTCTGAGCGCATTGCGTCAACTAAAAACGGACTCTGCCGGCAATTAATCAACGATATTCCGGCTAGTTATCGCTGAAATTTGAAACTACTGCGGCCGCAGCATCCATCCGGATGCCGCGGCCGCGGTGTTTTTATCGGGTATTGAATGTAAAATCATGAATCCTGCATCATTCATCATGCATCGCCTCAGGGGAGGGAGAGGGTGGTGACGGGATTCTGGGGGTCGAAGTCGGGGAGTTGTACGTCTGTGCGGGAGAACGCCGGGGTCTCGTCGCGGTTGTTCACCGTGATGGAGGTGGCACCTTCGGGGATGTCGTAGTAGAAGGCGTGCGCGCCGCAGGTGTACATCTTGGGCTCCGGTGCCGGAGTGGCGTAACTGCCGCCTGTCCATGACAGATACAGTTGTGTGGCCGGGACATCGGTGAGAATCACGCGGCGGCGGCCGTCGGCGGGGGCGGGGATGTTCCAGCCCACCGGGGGCTCGGGGCCTTTGAGGCAGCGCACGGGCATGGCCTTGTAGGCGCCGATGCCGTCGGTGTTGACGCTGCTGCGGGTGGCCAGGCGCATGTTGCCGAGGTTCACGGACGGGCCGTAGACGTCGAGATACATGAACCAGTAGCCGTACTCGGGGCTGTCCTCGGCGAAGCCCTGGTTGCCGCTCAGCGCTGTGCGCGACCACAGGCATGTGTGGCTTTCGTCCTTGTGGATGCTCCCCTCCATGTAGCCCGACATGGGGAAATAGAGTTGCGTCAGGCTTCCTTCGGTCACGGTGAGTGCAACGGTGCCTTCGGCGTCGCCGCTCGGTTTGATGCCGAGCTGCTGCAGGTGATAGGCCTCCGGCACGGTGTATCCTTCGGGCGGAAGGGCTTCGATGAGGTGGGTGTCCGATTTGCGTTCGGCAATCTTGAAGTATCCGCCGCGCGAGCCGGTGTTTCGGCGCGACTGCACACCGTTGGGCGAGTAGAAGCGGTTGCCGGTAGCGGCCATGTCGCGGTCGAGCACGTAGTAGTCCTGTCCGTCAACGCCGTGCACACGCACCTGCTCGTAGTAGAACCATCCCGTGCGCTCGGCGCTTTCGTCGGGTCCGGGAATCTGATATGCACCGGTGAGGCGGTGGAACAGTCCGCGGTGGAACACGTCGTAGGTCACCGTCACCACATCGTTGCGGGCCGCGCCACGGTTGGTGATGCGGATCTGGGCGGTCCACATGGCGTAGTTGGTCTGGTCGGTGCAGCTCACCTCCCAGTTCGAGCCTTCATGAGTGAGGCTGATGTGTTCGGAGCCGTTCAGAATCTCGCCGGTGTCGCCCTCCTTGAATGGGATGGTGTAGTAGTATTGGTTGTTATACACCCGGAAATGCAGCCCGTTGTTGCGGGCCACGCGCATCTCCTCTTCCGTGGCTCCCTGTAGTTCGTTGTCCACGAAGTTGAAGTAGTCATAGCTCTCGCCGTGGCCTTCAAGGTTGTGGATCATCACGCGGCGCGAGGGGTCGCGCTTGAAGTCGGTGCCCTCCTGGGTGATGCGCACGGTGCGCATGAGGTCGCCCGAGCGTATGGTCACCACCGCCTCGCGCGGATTCTCCGAACGGTCGTTGGCCGTCAGGGCAAACGTGAGGGTGTATTCGGTGCACGCGCTCTGTGTGGCGCTCTCCTCCACGGGGGCGGATGCCGTCTGAGTGTATCCGGTGAGCCAGTCGTTGGCTTCCACCGGGAGGCTGACGGTGTACTGCGGTTCGCCCGTCTTGGCAGGGTAGGAGCTTACGAGTTTCACTTCGGCGGAACGTCCGTCGCAGGCCACCTTTACATCGGGGCTTACCCCGAGCAGATAATCGCGGCATGCAATGATGTTGTAGATGGTGGCGTTGTCGTCGTGCAGTTCGGTGGTGAGGCGGTTGTCGGGGCGCGATGCCACGGCTTCCTCCTCCGTAGGCCAGCCGCAGTCGTTCACATCCGTGATGGTGAAGATATAGCGGTGGTTGCGCAGCAGGGCAATCTCATTTCCGGAGGCCTTGCCGTCTGCTCCGGCGGGGATGTAACCGATTTTATACCATCCCTCCGTGCCTTGGTATTTTCCTTTTATCACGAGGAAACATTTGCCGGCCGCAGCTTCGTAGTGGTAGTGCGGCGTGCCGTCGGCGGCCATCTCCACGCCGTCGGCGGAGTAGGCGATGCCTGCGGGTATGGCAGGGGCTGTAAGGTCGGTGGATCCAACCAGTCCGCCTGATGGGGTGCCGTAGAATTTCACCTGCTCGACGGTGAACCCCGGAGCGGTCGATGTCAGTTCGGTGCGTGCCACCGAGCGTGTCAGCACCACCGACGGGTTGTCGGTCTGCAGTTCGGCAAGGGTGGCCGAGCCGAAGAACACTATGTCGGTGCGGGCGCCAGGATCGCCGGTCATCCCGACGGTGGTGGCGTCGGCATTGAGCGCCGCTCCGTAGTTTGCCACAAGCTGCACCTTCATGGCCTTAGAGGGAATCTGGAGAGTCACCTCATAGGTGGCGCCGCTGCCCGTGATCTGCGACGGGTCGACCACGGATTCCGACAGATAGTTTCCTTCATTGTCAAGAAAAACCACCGTCAGTGTGTTTATGGCGCAGTCGTCAACGGTGGCTGCGCGTGAACCGGTTTTGAACCCCGGCAACCGCAGCGTCAGTTTCACGCTGTCGGCGTCGCGCAGCTCAGGTTCGAGCCACTGCGAAGTGTCGTCGCTGCACCCTGCGAGGAGCAGACAGCAGAGCAATATGTTGATTATGCTTGGTTTCATCGTTCTGAATTTATCCATGCTGAAACTGGTTACGGCGTATTCTGCCGCTTATGGCCGGTCATCGATGACGCCCCCTTCGTTGTTACGATAAGTCGGTTCTGTTCCTGAACCGATAGATGTATTACCCGATTGATTTGCCCCGTTGTTGCTGAATATAATCATATTATATTTCAATTCAATGTCAAGATACCACCATTGGCTGTCTGACTCAAGCCGCTTCATGGCCACTCCCGGCCATGTGGTGCTATCTTTATTGTTTTCCTGTACCCAATAATGCATATATGGCGTTGGCCAATTTTCGAAATTTTTAAGATACACTCGGCGCGTGGCTGGTGGTTCAACATGCATGGGTGTGCGGCTCCATGTCCATTTGTTGTCTATCAGGTAGCAGTAGCCGCGGGCTGTATCATCCGACGTGGCGAAGTTTTCACCGCCGAAAATGGTGGTGGAAGTGCCGCCCTCGAAGTAATAAACTATGCTTTTGGCCAGATCGCCTGCCGGAGCCTTGAACACCGACGTGTAGTGGTACATTGTCACGCCATCAATGGTCTCGACTGTATAGGAGGAGAGGTTATTGCAGTTGATGCTGTAGGGTGTCGCAACGTTGTTTGCGTAGTTATATACGCCATATTTTATCGACCAGCTCTTCAGCGGTTTCTGGGTATAGACGTCGTAAGTGGCGTTGACAATTTCCGGCCGTACATCATATACGCGGTAGTAGGGTGCACACAGCGGGTCGTAGAGCACCCAGCCCTCGCGGTCTTCATAGTCGAACAGCTGAATGCCGGGGTCGAGGTGATGCGAGCAGCGATGGCGGTGCTGCCCCGTATCGGCATTAGGTGCCGAGTTGAAAATCATCAGAGTTTCGCCCGGACGAATGGTTTTGGTTGAACCGTCCTGCGAGTTAGTTGCGGTTTTGCCGGGTGCTATTGGAACATAGTACCAACCTTTGTTAGTGTCATCCTTACGCATCTCATCTCCTGGCCAGCCTTTAGATTCAGAGAATACCCACACGTAATAATTAGGAATATTTCCCCCGACGGTTTCACCCATTTGCGTATAGGTATATAATTTCGGGGCGTTCCATCCGTCATTCCAGTTGTTTGAGCCTCCTTCGGTTGCAACAGCATTGAATTCAGCGTCTTTCCAATCGTTCCCGCCCTGGTTGTCATTGATGGCGCGGAAATATATGCGGTAGTCGCCCAGTGGTGGTTTCACTCTTATGGTCAAAGTCTTGGCCATCTCCTGGTGGCTGCCGTCGCGTGGCGAAAGGGTTACATTGAATGTGGTGGTTGTAACGGGATTGCACAGCGCCGTGGCGGTGAATGTGCCTACGGCTGCTGCCGGGTCGGGGCATACAAGCTCGATTTGTGCCGAGCCGTTGGTAAGAACCTCGTGGAAGTCTACCCCATTGATGCCGCCCAGATTGGTCTGGAAGCGGAATGTCTTGGTGTAGGTCGGGTGGTCTTTTTGGCCCTCGAGCCAGCTGATGGTCACTTCCTCAGGTTCCACCTCGAACAGCGGCTCAACGTTGTATTTGACGTCAAGATATTTGCGCACGTGGTTGGCCTGAATCCATATCTTTGTCCATCCGGTGGGCGGAAACTCCGAGCCTTCCTCGAATTTCCCTATCGGGATGGCCGGATTGATGCGGAATTTTATTACTCGGCGCCGGGTGTCCTGCTCATACTGGACTATCACGGGTTGACCGTCAATCATGGCATCGCATCCCATTGTTACTTCAGGCGCATTCGATGTGTAATGTATGGAATCTGTCTCGATTGATGTCACCTTGGCCACGGTTTTGTCGACGGTCAGAGTGGTGTGTCCGGCGTGCGCCATCGGCATGGGCACCCAGTCGCTCACTTTCACGTCGGCCTGCAGTTCAGTGAACTCGGTAGTCGCGATTTGGCCGATTATCTCATAATAGGTGCCGCGGGGAAACTGGCGTGGCTGGTCCTGTCCGTTGGCATGTCCCAGCGGGATACGGTAAGTGTTCACCGGGCCGGTGGGGATATTGTTCAGGTCGACTGTGCCGGTGGCTGTGGGTTTCTGTGTGTTGTCAACCACAACGGCCTCAATGGTCAGCTCGCTCTGTTCCTCTTCGTTGCCGGTGTAGCGCTCGGGCAGATAGAGCGTGCCCTGATACACCCATTTCAATGCATAGGAGTCGGGCACGCCTTCGGTGTCGGCTATCACATCCTCATTGCCCGAGGCATTGTCGTTGCGTGTCCAAGAGGCGAAATAGCGGCCGGCGCTGAGCGTGGCCGAGAATGTTTCCCCGTCGCTGGTAAGTTCCGGCATGGGTGCTCCCAGCACGAGCGGTGTGGAGGCCGATAGCTTCACGCCGTTTATGGCCTTGATAAGCAGACCGCGGTTGCCGAACGCTTCGGCCGTGGCGTTGTTCTCTTTATCGAAAATCAGGTTGTAGCGCACTTTCACGCATGTGAACTGCAGGTTGGCGGTAACCACGGTTCCGCCGGCCTCTACCACCGTTTCGCCCATCGGCTCGTAGATCATCGGGAGGCGTCCCGGCGCCGGAAGTTCGGTGTCGGAATAATGCAGTTTCAGGGCTTTCAGTTCGTTCTCGCTTCTTGCTCCAGCGCACTGCGGCATGTTGGCCACCACGTAGATGCGGTAGGTGCCGGGCTGAACATCGCGCACCACATACTCCTTATAGCGTTCATCGGCTGTCTCCTCGGGAAGTGGAGGCGTGAGTGTGCCGGTGAGAGTAGCCGTCCCCTCGGCGTCATCGGCCGGAAACACGAAGTAGCGCAGGTCGGTGATTGTACGCTCGTCGTAGGTGGCGGGGGCGAGGTCGTCGGGCGACGGGTCGCCATCGGCACGCGATCCCGGTGCCGGAGCACCCAGACAGATTGTTATTGTGCCGGGCTGGGGGGCAGGCAGCGAGTCGACGTAGCTGTCGGAGCAGGCTGTGAGCAGCCATCCGGTCATGATGGCCAGTGCTGCTGACATTCCAAATCGTCGAATCATTGAAATCATGGTGATTGGTATGTGATGATGATGCGCGGCTTTCAGCGTTATTTGATTTGAGTGGGCGCGGCTTGTGATTATTCGAACGAGACGCGCTGAATGCGTTTGCTCCAGGAGAGGATGGAGATTGAAAGGTCAATGTATTGCCAGGTGTCACCTTTCAGGAAAAAGTCGAGCTTGTAGTCGTACTCGCGGTCGAGAAATTCCTGCGGCGAGTAGTGCAGATATTCGAAAGCGCCACGTCCCTGCGCCAGACAGTCGGCCAGGTCGATGGTGGCCACTGTTTTCTGCGAGCGTTTGTTGTAGATGGTGAGCAGGGCATCGGAGCCGTCCCCGCCGCGTGCGCTCCGGTGCATGATGCGGTTGAAACTCAGCGCAGCGTGGGCCGTGCGTTCCTGCACGGGCAGATTGTTGGCTTCCTGCTCTTCGGGCGAGGGGAACTCGGTTGTCCACACGGCGTAGGGGGTATATGTCAGGGTCTCGTCGGCAGCGGGCGAATTGTCGTGGTTCATTACGCCGTTGGCCGCGGTGATTTTTATTTCGTAGTCGGATGGGATGATGCCTGCGCGGTCGTCGAGTTCGTGCAGGCTCACGGTGAGGTTCTTGGTGTTGCGCATGAGGCTGATGGTCTGCTGGGCCGCCTCCATGTCGCGCACCACGAGCGGGGTGGCACTCATTCCGTGCCACAGGGTGTCGAGGTGAACGCCTTCGTTGCGCACCTCGGCGTTTATGCGGTCGAGAGTTACTTTGAGGTCGGAGAGGGTATGCTGAGAGGGGTTCATGTCGGTGCGGCGGTACTTCGCTCCTTTCGAGGCGAGGCATTCGTCCACACTCTTCTGATGTGCCAGTGCGATGAACTGATAGGTGCCGGGTGCCAGGTCGAGGTGCATCCGGTAGTCGTGTGAGGCCAGGGGACGTTCGGCGGCGGTGTTGAAATCCTCCTGCTGGGTGATGTAGCGGCCATTCTGGTCGAACACATAGACAGTCACACTGCCCACATGGTCGGGAAACATATCGGCACGCTGAATGTTGTAGTCGTAGACGAACTTCAGGTCAACCCCCGACGGGCAGGGTTCAAGATCGTCGTGCATCAGGGAGCATCCGCTCAGTCCGGCCGCCGCCAGGCAGAGCAACCCCGAAAGTATGGATAGTTTGGCTGTCATTGCTGATTGGTTGATTCTGGATTCTTGGTCCTTTAGTTAAAGAACGGGGCGCCCGGTAGGCATAGCCCTGTGCGGGCGCCCCGTCGTTGATGTTATGTTATGATATAATCCCTTTTTTAGAATATCACGTTTTTAAAGAATCACGTTCTGCACGCGCTTAGCCCACGAGTGGATGTTGACCTTGAATGAGATGTAGGAGTAATCCTCGTCATCGGGGGTATCAGGTGCTTCGGGAATTGTTGGGTTGCCGAGACTCTTGATTTCGGAGATCTGAAGCTCATACCAGTTGTTGCGGACTACGCCGTAACGGCCGAGATAATTGTTGGCGGCTGTAGTCGGGTCCTTGTCCTGACCATAAGTGGGATCTCCGGGATTCCATTTTGTGTATTTTTCACCGAAGTGCTGGATGCGGGCCACATAGTAACAGATACCATCCTTGTATGTGTTGATTAAGCCGATGGCGTCGTTGAGTTTTGCAACTTCTTCGGGTGTTAAAACTACACCGTCATATAAAATGTCCTGTGCCCCTATAGTGTGTGAACCTGCAGCGTTGGAAACGGATGTATTAGTGGCGAATGTATATTTGGATGCGTCGTTTTTACCTTCCAGAAGATTTACAGCAAGACCTTTGATAAATGCCTGCATACCTTCTTTAGTGTAGATTGTATGGGCAGAACCGATAGTGTAGAACGTTGCAGGATCCTGGCCTTCGGGGGCGAATGTGGCCTTTATAATGGCGCGTGTGGTGCGTGTGCGCATTTGGTTGGCTACATCAAATGTGTTTTCAAGAATGTAGACAGGCGCAGTGACATCGGCAGTATTGGGCACATCCGTAATTTTGTTGAAGTTGTCTGCGATATATGCATCTTCTCCCGAACCGTTGGTATAGTTCGGGTCGATAGCCCAGTAGATACGTTTGGAGTCATTGCTGTAGAAGCGAGCACCTTTGGCGTATGCCTTCCATGTGTTAAAATCCGAAACGTTGCGCACGAGATAGGATTTCTGGTTGGTGATATCAAGAGCCCAAGCCTTTACGGTTGCCTTGTAAGTGACGTTGTCGTTTTTTATTTCGTTATTTTCGGTAGTTGAAGTGCTGATTGTAATACTGTTTGTGAGGGTCTCACTGGTGGTAACATTGACCTTTGCAACAGCACGTTCAACATAGACGTCTATGGCCGGCGACTGTTGCGCTTCCTGAGGAGAGTTGCAGATAGAGCTTGGAAAAACTGACACCAGAGTCTTTGCGGTCTTGGTTTCGTAAAGCGGAGCGTTGGTCATGACAAAACCTTTTGCATTCTGCATGGCAGTCAGGTCTACTATTGAACCTTCCTCAAACAGCGACTGGAATGTTTTATTTCTGAAATGAGTTTCTGCTGTAGGGTCGTTAAGCACGACGAGAGCACCCAAATTATTGTCGCTTTTAGTCACCTGAACCTTGATAACAGATTCAGCGGAGCTTGTGATATTGTCGGTTGTGGATGCATCGGTGTTCCACGGTTTCAGGTCGGTGAACGAGAATACGCCCACAACTTTTGCTGTAGCTTCATTGTCAGTGTCGAACACAACGAGGTGTGCGCAGTTCACGGCATATTCCGAAGGTTCACCGTCATCAAACTGGTCGTTCGACTGATCAAGTGCGCGGGCGCCGGTGGCGCTTACTGTCGGGAGGTTGATGTTGACATTGAGGTAACCGGTCATGGTTTCGCCCGATGCGGGAGTTTCAACTGCGCCCGGTTCGTTGGTCAGATCGTCCGAGGAGCAGCCGACCATCAGAGCCGACAGTGCGACAACTGAAAAGATGGATTTAAGATTCATAAAAATAAAGTTAAAGATGAATATGAAGTAAATTGTATATAATCTCTTTAAGAGCCTTATTCAGCATCGGTTTTTGATGCCTCGATGGCACGGCGCACTTCATCGGCCTGCGGCTGGTTGCCGGCTTTGGCCAGATAGCGCTCGGCGGCGGGGATGTCGTGGCGGTTGAAGGCCGTGATGGCGGCGTTGAGGTTGGCCACGGGATCGGAGGGGAAGAGGCGTACGGCCACCTCGAACACCTCGTTATAGTCGGGGCTGCCCGGTTCGTAGCTCTGTGCCACCATAAACATCTCGTGCAGGCTGAGCAGGCGCGGGTTCTCTTTCAGTACCCTTCTGGCCTCCTCAAGATTGAACGGTCGCACCACATAGTCCACCTCGTAATCCGAATGGCGCAGGGCAGGATAGACATCGGCCAGCAGCATGCCGTACTGCTGCGGATAGCGCGATTTCATGCGCCATTCGCGGACATCGGGTTCAAGGGCGTTGTCATTGATTATGGCCAGAATCTCGTCCTTGTTGTCAAGCCGGAGCGAGTCGGCCACGTAGCGGCGCAGTCCGTCCCAGTCCTCGGGGGTTGATTCCACCTGCATGGTTCCGGCCGGGAAGCTGTAAAGGCGGTTCACATAGTCGGCAAGCGATGCCGCACGCCCTTCGGCCAGCCGGCGGTTGTTGGTGTATGTGCCTTCGGGCGAAGCATATCCGTGGATTTTTATCGTTGTAATCGAGACGTTGGGGTCGTTCTTCACAAGGTCGATGGTCGAGGTGATTTTCCGCAGTTCCGAGGTGTTGTTGCGGTAGTCGGGGCGTATGTCGGTGCGGTTCACCACAAAGTCGATGAATGCGCTTCCGCGTTCGCTGCGCATCTTCACGGCCTCCACAGCCGGGGTGACAAAGCATGTGAGAGGCTGGAACACCGGTTCGGGCGCCGGACGGTGGTCAATAACCGCCAGCTCCTGCCGTCCGCGGTCGAGCACGTCGCCGCATCCGCAGAGGTCGTTGACCAGATAGAGTGTGGCATACTGCATCCATTCCTCGTAGGGCACCGCATCGCTGTAGCTCAGCTGCTGTGAAGTGCCGTTCACGCGCCGCAGTTCTGTTCCGGTGAATCCTTCGGGTGTGCGCTCGTAGGAGATGTGTTGGCGCCGTCCGTTCACCATCACTTCGCTGAATGTCACTGTATCTGTCGGGTTCTCGCCGATGAGCAGGGGAGTGAAGATGATGCGGCGGTTCGACTCGATGTTGAGCGAATCGAAGTCAAGCACCATCTGCAGGTGCATGCGGTCGCCCACTTTGCCGGTGTCGATGCGTAGGGCGCGGACGGCGTCGGCATTGTTCACGATTGCGGAATATGCAGTGGTTGCTGCGCAGCTCATCAGGGCTGCAATTACTATGTTGCGTTTCATGAGTGTTGCTTGCTGGATGGAGTCAGAAGATGTAGAGGATGCTCAGAGCGGCTTTTGTAGGGCCGACGTAATTGCGGTGGTCGCGGTCGAGGCAGCGGTCGCAACGCCCGTAGAGCTTGTAGGGCGAGTAGAGGTAGCCCACACCGATCGATGCCTCGATGTTCCAGTGCTTTGAAAGCATCCACTGGTAGCCGTAAGTGATGCCTCCGCCCACATACCAACCTTCGTAGTGGCGGCCGTGTTCCGTCTCAGGCAGAATGCCGAACGGCACGTCGATGTTTTTCACGTTGTATTCTCCGCCCAGAGCGTGGATGCCGAAGAAGTGTCCGTTGAAGCGTTCGCAAAGCCAGTAGCGCCATTCGGGCTGTGCCGCCCAGAAGCGGGCGCGGCGTTCGCCTGAGAATGTCCACGGGTTGAGGGCGCCGAACACCTGGATGGTCTGGCGGTGGTTCACCGCCATTTCCACACCGGCATTGATAGTTGTTGTGGCCCATCCCAGTGCGTTGGTCTTTACGGCCACTGGCTGGGAATGCAGCATAAAGCCAAACCCCTCGATGACAAGCATCAGAAGTGCAAGAATGCGTTTCATGTCGTTAAATCAAGTCACGGCCGTCTGCATGGTTCAGTGTGGCCGTCGAATGTATGTAAGTTAAATAATCGCTATAAATCTCTACAAAACAGACCCGGGGTTCGTCAAGAGCCTTACTTGCGTAAGAGCGATGCCGGATCGCCGCATTTGAATTTGCCCGGAAGCCGAAATCAACAGGGCGGACACTGTGTTTTTATCCTGCGGCAGGGATCGGTGTTTGTGTGATGTTCACTTGTTAGGCGCGAATTTATCTTAAATTATTTAGGCAGCAAAATCGGTCAAATGTTAATGATTTTTAAATGGGGGGGGGGATTATGTTAAATTTTTGCGAAAAAAGAAAGCGTCCTTTCCAATTAAAAGAGCGCTTTCGTTTAGTTGACAATGAATTAATGGGTATATAAATTTCTGTTAAATCGGCCAAAACGGAAAATGCAACAAAATTCCAAAATTAACAAGATTTAACCAAAATATCCTGAACAGACATCACCTGGAACGTCAGTAATGAAAACCAACGGGCACCCGGTCTGTGCATCCGGGCGCCGGATGGTTGTAGGGTCGCGACCTGTCGCGACTGCAGGCGTGATGTGGCTGGTCAATGCCTGATATTCAGGTGCGTTACGCATTGTCGCAGTCGTGACAGGTCACGACCCTACACGTTGATGCTACATCTGCGACCAAATGGGCGGGCTGTTTTTTCAGCGTTTCACTTCGAGGATATATACGGGTTGGGGTGGGGTGGTGGTGAGGGTCTCGCCGTCGCCTTGCGATGCATTCTGCACGTAGATGTGCAGCTGGCTGCGGTTGCGCCACAGCTCATTGTCGAGGGTAGGCTCCCAGGCGTCGACGCTGAAATCGGTAAGGTCGGTTATGTGCCATTGTTCTTCCCCCTCCTTGCGTGTGGCCACCGATACCCTGCTGCCGCGTTCGGCGTCGCGGAAGATGTAGTACATCTCATGGCCGTCGCTCACCACCCTCGGGCGTGCGATCGGAATCATCTTTGTGCCGCCGCCCGAAAGTGAAAAGGGTGTATGCCGCTCCACCACGCGCTCCGTTTTCCATCCCGTGCCGTCGTGACTTACAAGGCGGTAATGAGGGATTGAGTCGTTTGCATCGCGCCAGTAGGTGGCGATGAGCGGGTGGCCGTTGCTGTCGGCCGTCATTGAGGTCTGGTTGATAAGCTCGGAGTTCTGCGGGATGGGCATGGCCACTTCGGCCGTGGCCACGGTGATGGGCAGGGTGTAGGGCGTGCCGTCGCTGCGCTGCCAGGATTGGCCTCCGTCGGGCGAGTAGGCGTAGCAGAGGTCGTGGTTGGTCTCCACGAGCCATGTCTCCCTCCACACCCACGAAAGATGGATGCCGCCCGAGCTGTCGGTGCATAGCTGCCAGTAGGCGTTGCGTTCGCCTTCGCCGTCAATCAGCACATCGTGAATCCGGTGCCATCGGCGTGTTGTCAGGTCGTAGCGGTTCATCACCATGTTGCCGCGTCCGGAGGCGCCGGAGCGGTAGACGAACAGCAGGTCGCCCGACGGCAGAGTGTGGAATTCCGGGTAGGTCACATCCTCCTCGCCGTTGCCCGTCATCGGCTCCAGCGGCCCGAGTGCGAGTGAATCGGGCGCCACGCTCCGGCAATACTTTAACGGATGGCCGTGGTGGTCGAACGACAGATGCAGGTAGCCGTCGCCGTCCACGGCCATGGAAATCACATTGTGGGCGTCGGCCACGTTCCCCTTGTATTGTGTGCGCTGCACGTCCCATTTGTCCGAGCCAAGATTGCGGCGCCCTATGGTCACATAGCCGTCGGGGTCGTAGAAACATGTGTACTGGGTGTTGTCGTGTGTGGTGACTGAGTTGGCCCTGAACACTGCCGTATTCACAGATGTGGCGCTGTAGGCCTGTGTGACCGGGACGAGGCGGCATTCAGTGTCGGCCGTAGGGTTGTCGGCAAAGGCTGTGGCATATGCGGGCAGCATGGCCAGAAGTACGATGCAGGATTTTGTCATGGATGGAATCAGAACAGGTCGTGGGTGCGTATTTCATCTTTCCACTGGTGATCCTTGGGGAAGGGCTGAGCACCCCATGCTTTCTGAGAGGTCCATGCCAGAGGGGCGTCGCTCCAGAAGGGGTGTGTGGGGGGCAGTCCGAGCGGAAGGAACGCAAGCGAGGTCATGTAAAGCGAGCCGTTGTTGGTGTACCAGTCGGCCACGTTCGGCTGCCGTCCGGTGAAACCGATGGTGAGAAAGCCCTTTTCATTGAAATTCTCCTTGCCGTCGAACATTCGGTGCATCACCGTGGTGAGAGCGGAGCGCACCTGGCCGTCGGTAAGTCCGTCGGGCAGTTTGCCATACCAAGCCATCAGCGCCAGCGGCTGCATGGTGGCCATGCGGTAGGGGATGGAGCGCCCGAACACGGGGAAGGTGCCTTCGGGCGAAATGAGGCGCTCGAGCACGATGCTGAATTTCTGCGCACGTTTCAGGGCGCGGTCATAGTGCTTGCCGTAGTGTATGCGCGTGTAGCGCCCGGAGTCGATCATTGCCTGCAGTGTCTCCAGATACATGGGGTGGAACACATAGCTGCTGTAATAGTCGAAGGCGAACACCGGGCCGTCGGCATACCATCCGTCGCCGGTGTACCATTCCTCCACTTTCCTTATGGCAGAGTTCACACGGTATTCATCGCATTCCGCTCCGGTCTTCGCCAGAAAACTCTCGATGGTGGAGGAGAAGAGCAGCCAGTTGGTGTAGGGCGGGTCGACTCTGCGCAGTCCTTTGAAAGCTTCGATGTACCGTTGTTTCGTGGTGTCGTCGAGCGGAACCCACAGTGCGTCGTAGGCCCGCAGAAACGATTCGGCCACATAGGCGGCATCCACAAGAGCCTGCCCCTGTCCGCTCCACAGCAGACAGTCAGGACTGGCGGGGTCGACGGCGTTGCGGTAGCTTGCCAGCGCCCACTGGCGCAGTTGCTTGCGCCGGGCGGATTCGGCGGTGTCGTCGTCAGGCAGGGAGAGCCAGGGAGCTATGCCGGCCATAAGGCGCCCGAAAGCCTCCATGTATGTCACCTTAATGTCGCGGCCGTCCCAGTTGGGGCTCACTTCCACGAGCATGTTTTTCTGCAGTGTGTCCTCAGCCATGTTGCTGAGCACGGGGGCAGCCATGTTGTAGGCAAGCGACGTCCAGTAGTCGCGGTCGGCGTTATGGTGCCTTTCAAGATAGCGTACATACTCGCAGGCGGCAAGCAGGAATGCCCCCGTGCCGAAATTCGAGGTGGAACGCACATCCACCACCTGCCCCGGTATGGCTTTCTCGCCGATGGGCTGCACGTAGCCCACCGAGCCGTCGGGCTGCAGGGCCGTCTCCGAGAGGTATTTCCATCCTTTTTTAGCGGCTTCAAGATATCTGGTATCGTTAAGATAGCCGTTATTGATGCCCCACAGCAGTCCGTAGGTGAAGAATGCCGTGCCGCTGGTCTCGGGGCCGGGGGCATGCGCTTCGTCCATCATGGAGCGCGACCAGTAGCCTCCGGGTTGCTGCAGCTTCACCACGGCATCGGCCATGCGCACATATTTATCGGTGAAGAACCGGCGGTGTTCCCAGTCGGCCGGTACGTCCTTGAGCACTTTTGCCAGTCCGGCAAGCACCCATCCGTCGCCGCGCGCCCAGAAATCTTTCTTCCCGTTGGCGCTTTTGTGGGAGGGATAAACATATTTGGCATCGCGGTAGTAAAGCGCCTCGTCAGGGTCGTACATTATGCTGTCGCTCACCAGAACGTATTCGTAAAGCTTGTCAAGGTATTTCTTATCGCCGGTGATGCGGTGCATCTTGGTCATCACGGGCATCACCATGTAAAGCCCGTCGGCCCACCACCAGTAGTCGTTGCGCGGGGTCGACATCTCATATTCCATCACCTCGCGCGCACGGCGTATGCGGCGGTCGTCGGGAAGAATGCGGTAGAGGTCGGCATACGTCTGGAAGCATATCTGCCAGTCGCCGAACAGCACATGGTCGTCCGTCTCGCCGTAATCATATTTCCAGCGTGAACGGTCGGTGCCTTTGGCGCCTTTCCACTCGTTGTGTTCGGCCCACCGCTCCGAATAGTTCTTCCAGTCCTCGTTGCCGGTGAGGAAGTAGGCCTCCATGTTGCCGGTGTGATAGGCGGCGTTGTCCCAGAAGGAGCGAGTCTCCGGCGGATTAGTCTGTTGCCAGTGGTTGTTTACTTTGGTTATGATGTCGCGCGCCTTTGCCGCCTCCTTGGCGGTGTCGGGAGCGGCTGATGCTGATGCCGCGCTCAGAATGGCAGCGGCAAGAAATGTGATGGTCTTATTATTCATGGTGTTGCAAAGTTAGCGCTTTTTTTATCCGATAAAGGGGTGAGAGAGGGAAATAATGGGACAAAATTCATAAATCTCCGCGATATAAAACGGAAATGACTGGATACAAAAGCACAAACCGAAATATCTGTGCATGAAAATCAACGGGCACACGGTCTGTGCATCCGGGTGCTTGTAGGGTCGCGACCTGTCGCGACTGCAGGCGTGATGTGGCAGGTGAGTGAACGCGTTACCAGGGGTTGCAGTCGCGACAGGTCGCGACCCTACA
>OGSD01001237.1_pt1 | contig 24616 bp, 16 predicted proteins | sample 1553571 | NCBI WGS metagenome assembly OGSD01 (sample SAMEA2580072, study PRJEB22360) | human gut metagenome | biome: human gut; feature: human-associated habitat; material: faeces | place: Denmark | collected 2008/2010 | reverse complement strand
ATATAGGAAATCATCTGTTAAAAGTTAACTTTGCAAATTCGATTTACGATATACCGTAAATTGCAATTTTAATTTTCAAAAAACAGAATGATGAAAACAAAACTTTTTACCCTGGTATTTGCAGTCCTTGTTTTAGGGGCTTGTAAAAAAGAGATTAAGCTGGATGTTAAACAAATCCATCTGACCGACACGACCGGACAATGGGACATCAAAATCGACCGTCCTGCCTTCTCGACTACAGATGCTGAAACTGAAAAAAGCTGTGTCAAATTCAACGACGAGGTCAACGGGCTGATCAACGGTATTCATGCAGCCTTTATCGAACAAGCTAAAGAGAACATTGCCTGTTTAAATTCTGCAGGTTTCAAGCAAGCAGCTCCCTACGAACTGATCATTGAAGATTCGGTGTTCCTGGCAGACCAAAATTACATCAGTGTCCGGGTATTATCGTACGAAATGCTGGGAGGAGCCCATGGGATGACCGATTTTTATGCTATAAATTACGATGTGAAGACACAGAAATTCTTAACCAATAAAGATATCCTCAACCTGGACAAAGCAGCAGATATCAATGCCCTTTTAAAGGCTAATCTGAAAGATCCGGACAAATGCTTCACTTTCGAAGCTCCGACAGTGGATAATGTCACCTGCATCAACCTTACCCTCCACACGGTCGATTTTACTTATGCCCAATATATCCTCGGTCCTTACTCTTGTGGCCACACCATCATTTCCATTCCCAAAGAAAAGATGAAGGATATGCTGGTGATCAAATAATGGTCCGACCGGTTGAAATGGATAAAACGGTAATAACAATAATAACCGTTTTATCCGTTATTATCTAAAGTTGATTATCTTCTTCCAGCACCTTAATGTCAGTTTTTCGCCGATAACAATTTTTTCAACAATAATTCTGTTCTGGGATCGGACGGACGCCAGCAGTTGTGTGCCATCATCTTACCGTCAGGGCCGATCAACATGAAACGGGGGATTCCGGTTACGCCATATTTCCGGATGAACGAACTCTTAAATCCCTCCGGAGCAATCAAAGTTACTCCCTGAATCCGATGTTCTGCCAGGTATAGTTTCCACTTCTCTTTCTCCGTCCACCGATCCATGGAGAGAGAAACAAAAACGATCTTTTCACCCCTGTATTGTTGCTCCAATTTCTGCATATAGGGCATCTCTTGTTTACAGGGTCCACACCAGGTCGCCCAGATATCCAGATATATATACTTTCCCCGGAAAGTTTCCGAACTCACTTTTACCCCGTCCTGGTCCTCGAAAATAAAGGCACATCCTTCACCATTCAAGGTGTCGTTCTTTATTTGTTCGCCGGCTTTGCTGCAAATTTCCTGAAAGAGGATTTTTCCTTTCCTGCTTTTTATCCAGGGAGCACAACACTCCAATGTCTCCGACAGACAGAGCAATTCCCGGTTATCTACCCGCCTGCTCAACTCCCTCAATAGATACTCCTCACCAATAGAACGGTTGGGAATACATTTCGCTTTTTTCAGTAAATAGTCCGAAAGAGTAAACCGAAAACGTCCTTCTTCCTCCTGTGCCAACAGATAATTATAAATCCACACCCGCCCTTCAGAAGTTTTAAAAAAAGCCGTATCCCGGAAGGGCATCCTTCCGATAGCCCGCAATAACGTACGGGGACGCTGCCAATGCTCATAACGCATTACATTATAAGTCGCCACAATGGCTTCCCAATACATTCGGCGAAGCCGACTTTTCCATTCCCGGATAAAATCAGGTTCCTCTCCTCCCCATTGTTCCACATCCCGGATACCTTGCCGGAAAATTTCCTTCAACTTACCGATATAAGCAGGATGACTTAACCGAGCCGAATCTACTTTCAAATAATCCGGACAAAACAACACCGACATATAATTGTTTACCCAAACATTCGGTAAATCATATAACACCTTCTGCGACAAAGCCGCCAGCCGTGCGTTTCTCTTTTCGCCATCCCCGGAAAACCGGAATCCGTCCTCTTCTACCCGTACCGTCACATTTCCTCCGGGAGATAAAGAGAAAAAACAAACTTTATTATTCACTCCCAGGCAATAGAGCCGATGAGCATCGGCCTCATGTATTTCGATTCCGACCACCGTACTGTCTGCACTCCGAAGAAAAGTCTCGGAATTCTCCAATTCAGGAGTACCCACAGCGACAAAAGGTGATTTAACCCCTATTACCCGAAGGCAGGCATGCTCTCCCCGAACATAAAATGCCAGCAAGCAGAGCATATTCATAGCTAATATCATCTTACCCCACATCACTTCAGATTTAAAAAGTATGGATATAAGAATTATCGTACATCTTCGGCGACACATACAACACATCACCGGCATGTCCCGAAGCACTCTCTCCTTCACGTGGTAAAATCACTTCCGGATGAGGATCGATATTTCCACCCGAAAGCTTGGCAAAAAAACGGATTTTATATTGAGTACCGAGCTGGGTACCCAATACAACATAATTGTAGTCGATGTTTTCCTCTTTATACTTCAAATACTTCAGGAATGAAACAGTTTCTCCAGAGGGAATGGTGAATTGTTCCTTTTCTTGTCCGTGCTTCCCTGCAATATGACGTGCCCATAGTTTTCCTTCGGCCACAAAATAAAGCACTTCCTCCGTCTGACTCAAGGTAAACATCTCTGCCTTAAAAGCCTTCTCCGTCGGTAAAATCGTATCGTTCGAAATGGATATATAATCAGAACGGTTACTCAAATCCAAACGGGAAATCATGCGGATATCCGGCCGGTCTAAATCCTCCATTACAGCATAAGCTGTCTTACCCATATACAAATCCTTATTCCCCATATATAATAACCGCTTGTTGTTACGCGAACAGGTCATCTCGGTATCCGGTCCATCTTTTACTTCAAGCAGACTATTGATATAATAGGAAGTTATATAAAAACTACTGCTCAATTCATCGAAAACCAGCAGATCGTTAAAATAATCACAGTAGGCCTGTTTAGAAAGCCAATAGTCGTATCCTCCGTTCAAATTAGCCGGCAATCCGAATTTTCCACTATTATCCGACATGTTGAAAATAGAATACACTTTTCCATCGTTGAGGAAATAACTACACATCATCGTCTCGAACATCATCTGAGGTCGAGGGTGTTCGGGGACTTCATAGAATATATTTTCGTAGGTCCGGTTTATCCCGGCCCTGGAAATATCTATTCCCAGTAAATCCCGATCGGTCAGGGCAAATAAAGTTTTTTGTGCGGTATACTTATTCTGTTCTTCATCAAACACCTGATGACTGGCGATAAAAGACAACTTCTGTGCTTTCCCTTTCAGATTTTGCCCATTCACAGCAAAAAGAATATTACTCAGTTTTCCCTGTTCGCTATACAAATCGATATCGGTCTGTTGTCCATCGTCCTTCAAGACATACCACCCCCGGGAATAAGGAGTACCTACGATCAATTCAGCCTCCTGGTAAACAGTATATCCGCTATTCATATTCGTAACTGCCAATACCAGCGTATAATTCTGATTGGGTTCCCAATTTACGAGAGTATCCAATACCTTATCCAGAGTGAGTGTATCCCCTAACCTTCCCTGAGCAGAAATCGTCCACAGATACTCGAAACGGGCGTCCGGATCGGTAGAACAGACTTCAGGGCGAACAACCAGCCGATCGTTCATAAAATAACGCAACTACTCCTTTTCTACTCCGGAAACCGTAATCTGTTCTCCGACTGTATAACTATAATTGCCCTTATCTTCAAAACAAGACATCAACAGCAACCCCACGATTGCCAATAAAATATATTTTTTCATAGTGTTACTTTTTATTCCGGGAATCCCGTAATTTCACGATTATCATCATCCAATAAAATATTTCCTTGCCGGTTGTATTCCAAAAGGTATTCATTCAATTTGTCCCTCCAATACATATCCGATCCCGGCTCGTCATTTAAAGCAGTAAGAAACTCGTCATCCCATTTTTTACCGGTCTGTTCAATCATCCACATGTGTTTATTGATGCTATAAGGTCCCAGAACAACACTTTCCAGATATCCTCCCCATCCGGCAGGTTTTAGTAAATCTTTTGAAAAAACCACCGTCCGGTGCAATTCAGTTTTCACCCCGGTCTTAAAGAAGTCATTTTCTACAATTTCCAATCGTAAATAATAAGTAGTCCGTTCAGCCAGTTTATTCCGGAAAATGACTACCGGTACTCTGGCTTTAACGCTGCCAGCCTCAACCGAATAATTCATCTCGTCAAAAACTTATACTGTTCGCCGGCCACAGCATTATTTTGCCCTTCGATCTGTCCTTGTACCACTTTAAAACTACGCGGGTCGGAAGAAGTATATTCTGTCGTGATCACTTCAAACCAGACTGTGTCTTCCGTCACCTGTTCCGGCTGAAAATAAAACGAATAACGTTGCAGTGTATCTTTTGTTTCCGAGAATTGTATATAAGCTTCACCGGAATACATTTTATAATCGTTCGAATTACATGCAGCCCAACATCCTGCCAGTAATCCCGATATCAGAAACCTTTTCATTTTTTTCATCTTCATTGCTTACTTTTTATTTTTCACTCAATTCCGTTTCAGGTAAAGGCAAAACATAATTTACCTCCAAGTCAGAAGGAGCCCAAAGCCATTGATTTTTAGGCAAATTCAGACGTTTATGCAGAAAAAAAGTAACGCCTTCCCCATAAAATTCTTTCCGGTATTCTGCAATAATAGCCGCTTTCCGCAGCGCAGCATCCGAAGGTAAATCTGCAGTAACCAGATTCCGGGCAGACAAAAACTCCTTCCACAAACGCTGCGCCTCGGTTTCCGGTCCCGCCTCTATGGCTATTAAATACATTTCACTCAATCGCAAAAGCGGAATAACCTTATCCTCTTCTTTCTCCGAAGTAGCCTCCGTCACCTGGTATTTATTGCATACATAATAACTCGCTTTATTCGCCATCACCAACAAATTCCAAAGATTCATTTCCCGGATATCCGAACCGGTATTTCCATACAATTCTTTCTTTACCGTTGTTTCCTTGGTTCCTTTATAGAGGCCATCTCCACTGAACAATTCGGTATATTTATCTTGTAAATCAAACCGATAAAGTGAAAACACCTGTTCACAAGGTAGGGTAAAACGGCCTTCACTAAAATCACCGGCTGTCCCCAAACGGAATCTTGGATTCCCGTCTTCATCCTTAGCCGTAATCACCGCCTGTGCAGCTTCATAAGCCTTCTGAGTATCGCCGAACCACAGATAAGCGCGGGCTTGAAGGGCTTTTACCGCATAATAGTTCATCCGGATCGTCCGGTATTTAAAATAATCTTCCTCAATTTCGGATTGTTTCTCCAAATGTTGTTTCAATAACCCTTCCGCATTTTCCAAATCGGCTATTAACCGGGCTTTATAGCCGTCGAAATTCACATGCCGGTGTAATTCTTTAGTCACTGTTTCCACATAGGGAAGTATCGGAACTGAAGTCGCCTCTGCCGGTACCGGTCCGAAAAGCCGTAGAATATCCAGATGGCACATCGCGCGTAAAGCCAGGCATTCTCCCTTTACGGCTTCATACGCTCCCGGATCAAAGATCGCTTGCCGAAGATCGACATACTCCAAAATGGCATTTACAGCCAAGATCACCTTATATTGTTGTTCGTACAAGGCATCGATCATCGTCACTGCCTGAGCGTCGGAATAACGGTGGAGGGTCAATGCTTCCTCACCGCTACCCTTTTCAGGATCCCAAAAATCAACCAGATATTCGATCTTACTCATCGTAAGATATTCACCATAACTTTTATCGCTCATCATTTCGATATAAGCACCGGTCAGGGCATCCCGGAAGCCATTCTGAGTTTCAAACAGCTGCTCTGTCGGCTTTTCTGTCCGAGGAGATACAGACAACCAATCGCTACATCCGGATACAATCAGGAGTAGTACCCATCCTATCGCATATATAATCTTATTTTTCATCATATCTCATTTTAAAAAGTTGCACTCAATGAAAAGGAAAATTGCCGTGAAAAAGGATAAGCTGTTCCCCTTTCCCTCTTTACCGACGAAATATAAAAAAGATCGGAGGTACTGACATTCAGTGTCAGATTCTCCATACCCACTATTTTTTTCAAACGGGGGGAATCGAAAAGATATTGTAAGGTCACACTCTGGCAGTTAAACACCCGCTCATTTTCGACAAAACGGGAAGTTTTAGAAGTTTTATCTTTGAGGTGCAAACCTTTAAAAGCGGCAATATCTCCGGCTTTCTGCCAACGTCCCTTATATACCCGGGCATCTACATTCTCCCGGAAATCGGTATTTTCAACTTTCTCGATCAAGGTCGAATTATAAAGCTGGCCGCCGAAACGATAGCCGAAAGAAAGATTCGCAGAGAATCCCTTATAGCGGAACATCGTACTCAGATTTCCCTGATATTTCGGTTCAGCTACTCCGCAAGCAGTCAGATCCCTGGAATCCCAGGTAAAGGTCGGTTCACCGAAACGATCCAGATACAACTCCCTACCGGTACTCGGATCAATACCCAAGGAGCGTACCACCCAAATCGTATTAGTAGAATATCCTGTTTTATACAACATATTGGGATTAGCCCCCTGATCGGCTTCCAAATCCTTTTGTGCATCCTGCAACGCTTCGGAAACTTCCAATATTTTATTTTCGTTGTGTATCAAACCACCGGTCACCGACCAGCTCAGTTCCCGGTCTGAATTACGGACCACAAACACCGTCGCTTTCAGTTCGTAACCCCGGTTCCGCATTTTACCGATATTTTCGATATAAGAAGTAAATCCGTTCGCCATCGGGATATCTACCGAGGATACCAAATCTTTCGTCGTCTCTATATAAAAATCGCCTGCCAAAGAAATACGGTTGTCTATTAATTTCATTTCGCCACCTACATTATAATTCATCTTTTGCTGCCATTGCAAATCTTCATTTCCCAGTCCTATCATCGTCGCCCCCATCCAATTATAATAGCGTCGGTCAGTGATATAGCGATAGGTCGACAAAGCCTGGTAGGAATCAAAATTCTGAGAACCGGTAATTCCGACCGAAGCCCTTAATTTCAAAAAATTCACAATCGGATTTCCCTGTAAGAACTTCTCCTGATGCAGGTTCCAACCGATACCCGTCGACCAGAAAGGAGCGAAACGCCGGGAAGTACCGAATTGCGAAGCCCCGTCAGTACGCCCCGAAAGATCGATATAATACCGGTTATCGTAGGTATAATTCACACTAGCCGTCATACCGATTGCCCGGGTCAGGCTTTCAGAACCAGCTGGTTTTACTCCCGAGGCATATTGCAAACCCATCGGCAAAAAATCGAAATCTTCATTATTGAAACCCTCTACCAGAATATCGTATCCTGTGATCTTATTTTGACGAATATTATAATCCAATCCGGCATACAACATATGTCGTTCTTTAAAAGTAACCGAATAACTCAGATTCAAACCAGCATCGTAAGAAAATTCCTTACCCGGAATATAGCGGTAGCTTCCTTTCCGGAATACATCGGCAGAAGAATAATCGGCAAAATCAGTATGATCGGCAGGTTTAAAAACATTCCGCTCCGTATGTTTCTGTTCTATGCCTATTCGGCCCCGTAACAACAGATCCGGAATGATCTGCCATTCGATAGAAAAATTATTGACAACATCGGTATATTCACTTCGGTCGTAGGTATTCAGCAAAGCATTATACAACGGATTCTGATGCTGGCGGATATAACTTTTGATCAGTTTACCCGAGTCATCGTATATCCGGTAGTAGGGATTCATTCGGTCATCGGATTCATTTTTACATAATCGTTAAAACTACCATAAGGCGATTCTTCGCTTTTATTAAACCCCAACATCAGGCTATTGGTAAATTTCAGGGTTTTATAATAATAGCTCAGATTCAAAGTGCCGTTCAACGTACGGCGGGACGATTTTTTCATTACCCCCTGGACATCATTATACTGGATCGAAGCAGCATAACGAAAGGTTTTGTCTCCTCCCTCCAAACGCAAGTTATGCCGATGACCGACACCTACCCGTAAAGGCTGGGACAGCCAATCCGTATTTACCCCGGAATTGATATCATTCAGAATTTTATTATAGGTCGCCAAATCTGTCAGGTTCGTCTCGCTCCACAAACCGGCTTTTTTCTCTATCTCTAATTTCTGACAGGCATTTAACACATCATAAGAATTCAGGTCGGGCACTTCCAGATTTAAATCTCCCCGATAGGTAATGCGCAATTTTCCCATCGCCGGAGCTTTTGTCGTAATGACAATCACCCCATTGGCTCCCCTCGACCCATAAATCGCTGTAGCCGAAGCATCTTTGAGCAATGTGATCGCCTCAACCTCGTTTTCATTGATATCCAACAACTTTTCCAGGCTCGTCTCAAACCCATCCAATACCACCAACGGCGTATTCATACTCACCCTTGTTTCGTCTTTCAACTGGTCAACGTTCGGTAAACTCGAATTCCCACGGATCTGTATTTCCGGTAACCGATTGGGATTAGAACCGAATTCATTGTTTTCGACAATATTAAACGAAGGGTCGATATTCCGTAAGGAAGTCAACAAGTTACGATTACCGAACTGCTTAAGTTCTTCTCCCGTCACTACGGTTGCCGCACCGGTATAACTCGACTTCGCTTTCCGAAAAATACCGGTAACGACCACTTCGTCCATTTCCACCTTTTCTTCTTCGAGTTTCACCCGTAAGAATTCCTGATTCCCGAGGACGACCTCCAAAGGTTTCATACCCACAAAAGAAAACTGTAAAACTGCTTCTCCCTCAGGAAGACTGAGCTGAAAGGCACCTTCGGTATCGGTTATCCCGCCCAAGGTCGTCCCTTTGATCCGGACAGTCACCCCCGGCAAGGTGTTTCCCTGTACATCCGTCACCACTCCTTTTATCTCCCGAATAGCCGACTGAAGCGGTGAAACCGTTTTTTCCCGGTCTTTAATAACCACCACATCGTCCATTACCGTAAAAGTAAGGACAGTATTTTTCAACAACCGGTCCAAAATCGTTTTAAAATCTTCTTGTTTAGCTTGTAACGATAAACCGGTAATCTTTTCGATTTTATCCTGACTATAAAAAAATTGTAATCCGGTCTGTTTTTCCAATTCTTTAATCACCTGTTCCAAAGAGGTTTCTTTCACATTCAGAGTGACCCGGTGTGTCTGGGCTTGTACCCCAAAAAACAGGAAGACATTCAGTAGAAATACCAACAAAAATTTTTTTCGTCGTTCCCAGGAAAGCCCCGGTTTGTAATACCATTTTTTTTTCATAACTTTGATTTGTTTAATTATCCAATAATTTTTCAGTGTGATACGGCAATTGCTGCTACAATTGTCGTATCGTTTTATTTCGGATTTACAGTAATAGTTCTGTCTTTCACAATAAAGGTAACATCCCCGCCGGTTTCTATAAATTGCAGGAATTCTTCTACCCGTTCATATTTTTTCAGTTGACCTGAAAAGCGTAATTTTTTTAAAGCTTCTCCATTGAAAAAAACTTCCACATCATAGTTACGTCCGACCGTCTTCATCATTTCTTCCAGGGATTCTTTGTTAAAGAAGTAAATGCCGTCCTTCCAGCTTATAAATTCTTTAGGATTCACTTGCAATAATTCCGGTTTCTCCCCCCGACGTCCGGCCCTGACCTGTTCTCCGGGTTTCATAACTATTTCCCCCTGTTTCAAATTCTTGCCGGTATAGCTGACAGCTCCTTTCACCAAGGTAGTCACAACCCGTTCTTCATCTTCATAATCCCGGATATTGAACTCTGTACCCAAGACCCGGATCTCCCCGGATGAACCGGAAACAATGAAAGGATGTGCTGTATCTCTTTCAACAGCGAAATAAGCCTCTCCCGATAAAAACACCCGCCGTTGCGAACCGTTGAAACGAACCGGATATTTCAGCTTCGAACCGGCATTCAGCCAAACCCGGGTACCGTCGCCCAAGACCAGCGAATACTCACCTCCACGCGGGACGGTCAATTCATTGTACAGGACTTGTGGTTTTGCTGTCTGTGATTGGGAAGAATAAACCAATTGTCCGTCGTGGTACTGAATCCGGGTACCGTCTTTTTCAGCTATAGGAGCCACTTCTTCTCCCAAATTTATTTTTTCTCCATTGGCCAGGGTCACCACCGCTTTCGGTTTTACAATTCCGATCTCTTCCGACAAGGGTATCGAAGCGGGTTGCCACCAAACGAATAGTCCGACCCCTCCACCGACCAACAACGGAATCAGCAACGAGGCCACCCATCTCCAGCGAAGGCGGCCGATAGACCGTTTTCCGGCCGTCATGCTCCAAAATCGCCGGTAAGCTTTATCCGTCTCAAAAATATCCGGTTCTTCCAATGCATTCTTTATCCACTCCCGGTCCTCAAATTCCCGGGCATACTTGTCCAACCCTGTCGTTTCTTTCATATGCCTGTATTCCTCGAGCTCCGAATCTTTCATCCGCCCCAACCAATATTCGAATATCAGATCGACAACCCTACCGATATCATATCCACGACGCTTCATGCTTTTTCAGATTTTTGTTATTTTTATATATTAAATCCGAAAAAGAAAAAAAGTATAACAGAAAAATGATTTTTTTTTGAAAAAATAGCTTGTACTCCCCACGCTGCTCTCTTTCGGCTATTGTTCAGAGAGCCATGCCTCGATTTTTTCTGCCGAGGCATCCTTGAGTATTACCCGTTTCCCGCTATCGAGCAGGTAGAGGGTGGGCATTGCCTTGAGATCATATACCTGTTCACGGGTAAGCCGTTTTCCCTCGTCATAACCATCGATCCAACGGGCGGGAAAGATCGCTTTTTCCCAGGCCGGCGTTTTACCCTCCACACACACGGATAGCAGGCATAACCGTCCGGCCTTCATAAATTCATTCATAACCGGTAAGGAGAGAAGCGCCTCCTTCACACGTTGACAGTCCGTGCAATCGGGATCATTGAAATAAAGCACAACATAATCGGCTTTTATACCCGAAAGCCGGTTCATGGCACCGTCGCGGGTCCGGTAGGTAAAATCGGCAGCCACATCACCCGGACGATTTTTCAGGGCCATTTCCAAGAGGTAACGGGGACGTTCTTTATCCCAATCATCCAAGCCGGGATTCCCGAGCAGTGAACGCAGTACCAGGATATGCAGCTCCTCGTTGTACATAGGCGAGTTGGGTTCGTAAAGATACTTGTCCGCCAAGGATATGAAATGGTACAACATCTCTTTTTTCACCATAGCACGCCGGAAAAGCGTGTCGACGGCAACCTGTACTTTTGCCGTGTAGGGAAGAATACTGATAAAATCGACAAATGCCTGTTCCGTGATTTCAGGCCGGGAAATTAAGGTGGTGTCAGCAAAATTGAAATAATCCCAGTAATGCACGGCCAGATAAGCAGCCCGTTCTGCGGGATCCGTCAGAAGAACAGGTACCTCGGGTAACCGAAACTCCTCCGTCGTTCGTTGCGCCTGAGCGAAGGACATAAGCCCGATACAGAAGATACACGCCCAAAGGGTTAGATTCAGAATTTTCATGTCGCTTGGTATTATGATTTATGAAAAACTCCGGACGCTTCCACGTTCGGAGTTTCCGATTGTATCATTCAAAATATCAGTTACCGGTAGCCGCTTGAAGTTCAATATCCGGCTTTGCGAACAGCTCAGCCAAATTATCGTAGATTTTGTGATAAACGTTTCCGGCAGTATCCTCGTAATGCAACTCGATTTTGTCGGAATACCAGTTGAACTCGTACTCCCTACGCAGGCGCAATTCATATCGGCCGTCAGCCGTAACGGTAACCGAACCGATACGACTGTTGTTGCCGACACGCTCGAAAGAGACGAACGCACCGACAGGCACATCCTTTACACCGTCAGCGGCTGCATAACGGAGCGTTCCCGTAATCGACCGGTTGGTTACCCGGAAAGTCTTACTATAATACACTACTTGTTTCTCGTTGGAGGAAATCGTGATGTCGCCCGCACTTACAATGCTATTTGTGATAAACGGCAAGGTTTTACGCTCTCCGTTTTGGTTTACTGAAATAGTCGTTGTATTGTCTATGTTTTCGATTGCATTTGTACCATAGTTACGTTCGGCCTCCCTGTCAGCCTCCACTGTATAAATGAAACGTCCCGGAACCGCAGGATCGGCCTTTAGTTTCGTTCCATTCAATTTGTTTGCCGCCAAGCGGTTTTCATCAATCTTCAGCATGGGCGCATCGATATAAATTTCGAACTCATTGCCGAACGGATCTACCGAGTTTCCGTCCGATCCGCAAAAACTGGTCACGTCAATGGCAATATCCACCTCCTGTTCGGGTTGATAAGTCCATACCAAAGGGGTTACCACTTCAGGAATATCTGCCGCTGAAGCGGACCTATCCGGTTCGTCATCTTTCCCTTTCCAATCCTCACCGGCATATTTTACACGTGCCCCGAAACGGAACGGATTGTAATTGGCCAGCTCAAACGTAACGCTTCGGTATGAATTACCGGCATATATACCCATATCACCGGCATCTGCCGCCAGTACCGCCTCATTACCGGGTTGGTTCGAGGCAATCCTGACCACTTCCGCGCTTTTTGCCCGGTTCGTGTACATATAAATCGAATATTTGCCGGTTTCCGTCGGACTGCCGGGCTTTATCGGTTTGAACATCAACATACGACCGCCTGCCGGATTGTTCTTTCTCCACCACGTATCTGCCTCGTCAGTATAGAAATTACAGTCAAACGACACAATATCGGCTTCCGACGGATCTTTATAATCCGACAAATACTGTGAATATAGCAAGAACTCATCTTTCTCTCCGGCATTGAACGGTGTTCCTCTTTGGTCATCTTCCACTTCATCGCCTTGTTTCTGCATGAGTTGCAGATCAAACTGCACCTTAGCATTGACCTTCTGCGGCACCAGGCGGTATAACACATACTCGTCATCTGCATATCCATCCGGATTTTGGGTAGGATCGGCGCTATACGCTTTCAGTCCCGTTACCGTGATGGACTTACGGGTGTCAGAGAACGTAAATTCCCGAGTCATGGTTTCGAAGTGTTCGGCCTCAATATAGAGCGTCCCTTTATATCCGGCAGCCTGTGACAGGATATTCTCGAAATAAACCCGTTGCACACCGGCCTGTTCGACCGTATATAGAAATTTATAGTCCGGTTCCGTTTTGATGTCTCCACTACTGTACCACTCCTTGTCGCCATTACGGACCACGGGCAATGCCATACCTGCCTCGTAACGTATATCCAATTCGTTGGCCGATAGGTACACTTTCATCGGGAACAGCTCGTCAGGACATGTTTCGGGAATGGTAAACATCACCGTTACGTGCGAACGGTCTTCGGTTGGATTATTCTCGTTTATTTTTCCGTACACCTGCGTGCCTACCCATGAAGGAGTGAACGCCTGTCTCTTCACTGTGATCACTTTAATTTTGCGTTGCAGACGTCCTTTCTTTACAAGCAATGTACCTTCCAGCTTCTCGTTATTTCCCAAAGGAAGCAGAGAGATGACGATACTGCCCTTACCAATCCCGTCTTCAATCTCAAAACTATTGTCTATATTTTGTCTAGCCACGAGGTTATCTATCCACGAGACATCTGCCTTATCGTCTTTTGTTATCGTCGTTCCGTTTTTACCTTTAACAGTATAAGAAAGTGTGTAGTTTCCGGTTCCGCCCGTAGCGTCTCCATCTATCACATAGCCGGTCTTTTCAACCGTGAGAATGTAATTCTGATCCTCTACCTCGTTCACCTCGTCGGAAATGGAGATCCAGACGTTGTTCGTGGCCGCTGCTGTCAATGCAGCGGCGAAGTTTTCCTGTCCAAAAGAAAGGGCTCCCTTGATATTCAACTTGTAATGATGGTTACGGCGTATGAGAATCTGATCGCCTTTTTCGTCAATCAGCATCACCCGATAATATTTTTCCGTGGACTCACCCGGAACATGTCCGCGAATGATGATACTGACAGGATCATCTGCGCTGTTTTCACTTTCGAAGATATACTGTTTCGTGGCCGTGGTCACATCCGTGATGTCGCTCATCCTGGCATCATTCTGCGGAAGTGTGACAAACGGATCGTCTTCGCCCGGCCACTCGAAATCGAATCCCTTTTCCGGGTGATAGGGAGCTACCGTACCAAAGGCATTCGTGTTATAGGCTACAAAACCCGTCACCTCTATCCACCCGTTGATCGGATTGTCGATGGAAACCTGCGCATGGTTGCGGATCATCTTTATCGTATTTCCCTTGTCGGCCATTTGAGCATCGATCTTACTATCGTTATCCGGATCGCAGGTAAAACGTGCCCAATAGATCATACGCCCCGACGAGCCCTCCAGCAGAGCCATAACCTCGGCCTCCGATTTGTTACGAAATTTATCCTCCTTGAATTCCGACATATTCTGATTGGCGAGAAAATGTACGGTTCGGGTATTTTCAGGCACTTCGGCCTCGAAATTTCCTGTTAAGCCGGCTCCATTCCCGGTAGGGGTAACTTTGGCCTCGACGGTCGTGGTAAAAAGACCGTAACTGTCGAAACAGAACAGTGTCATGTCCTGTACACCACCTCCGTCGGGATCGACCGAACGGGTTACCACCTCCTGCATAGCCGGAATATCGGCACTGAACCGAAGGGCCACGTAACCTTCATGTGCCGTGGGCATCGAGTCCGGCAGGTCATCTTGCCGGCAAGAGACCAGTAGCACAGCCAAAGTTATTGCCGTATGTATTACTCTTTTTATCATAGTCTTATCCTTTATCTGTTCTTCGTACTAATTACCGGTCTATTTGCCATTGTAAACGTCGCGGACACAACGAACACCGGTTCCATTCATATTGTTTTTAGAATTGGATACCCTGCCGCTTGCACTATAATAATATGCAGCATTTAACAGATAATCTATAGCATCTGCATCTGCATTTTCCATGATTGAAAGTACATATAAAAAGTGTTTGAGAGAAGAATGAGGAAAGTTTACTGGTTATCAGTTACTTTCCTCATTTTGGTTAAAAGTGGCGAGGACAGACGAAGACGGGAATACGACAAGATGAGACAGAGGAACGTTACCTATCCGTAACCTATACCCCAAATGGTGAATGTTGAGGCTCGGAAGAATAAGGAAGGTTACGAATTGAATTTGAACGCTCTGATTTATAGTGAGTTACTGATGAGCAACGTAAGTTTTTTGGTTACGAACCAAATTTGCCGTGTTCTGCCGTGAAATGCGTAGCAAGAAAAGACTCTTCATGTATTAATTTTGAACGCAAAAAAGAATGACGTTATGAAGAGTACATTTTCAATTATCTTCTACCTCAAAAGACAGGTAGTAAAGAAAGATGGTACAGTTCCAGTTATGGGACGTATCACAGTGGACGGAACACAGGCGCAGTTCAGTTGCAAGACAACTGCCAATCCAGATTTGTGGGACACCAAGGGCGGACGCATGATAGGTAAGAGTATGCAGGCTTTGGAAGTGAACCGCAAATTGGACAAGATGCGTGTGAGTATCAGTAAGCATTATCAGGAGATTATGGACAGGGACAACTTCGTCACTGCCGACAAGGTAAAGAACGCCTTTCTTGGCTTGGAGTATCGTTGCCATACACTGATGAAAGTCTATTCTCAAAGCCGTGATGAAATGGAAAAGCAATATAAGGCTGGCATGAAATCTTTGAGTACATACACGAAGTATAGAATTGGGTGTGCCTATGTGGGCGAGTTCTTGCAGACGCATTACCATGTGAAGGATATTGCTCTGAAAGAGTTATCGCTGCCTTTTATCACAGACTACGAGACATTTCTCAGAACCGACAAGCACTTGAAGATAAACTCTGCGATGGTGTTTGTCCGCAATCTCCGTGCAATGGTATTCCGCGCCATAGATAATGAATGGCTCGTAAAAGACCCATTCAGACGATATGAGTACAAGGAAGAAGAGACTACAAGAGAATTTCTGAGCAAAGAAGAGATTCATCTGTTGATGGAGACACCTATCACAAGAAAGAAGATGAGCATGGTGCGTGACTTGTTCCTGTTCTGTTGTTTCACAGGTCTCGCTTTCATTGATCTGTACAACTTGAAGGAAGAGAACATCAAGGAATTTTTCGATGAAGGTGAATGGATCGTTATCCATCGACAGAAGACCGGAACGGAAGCCAACATCAAGTTGCTTGATTATCCCAAGCAAATTATGGAAAAATACCGTGGATTGTGTGAAGACGGCAGGGTATTTCCAGTACCCAACTACAAAAGTTGTATGGATTCGCTCAAAAGACTGGGAAAGAAATGTGGTATTACCAAGCCGCTGTCCTGGCACATGAGCCGTCATTCGTTCGCAACCTCGGTTTGCCTCTCCAACGGAGTTCCAATAGAAACCGTGAGTTCAATGCTTGGTCATAAGGACATAAAGACAACTCAGGTGTATGCCAAAATTACCAAGGAGAAATTGAGCAAAGACGTGGAAAAGTTGTCTCAGCAGATTAATAACATTGAGGAATTCACGTTTGGAAATGTTTGCAACGATAATACTAACACTATAAATGGCAGAGTATGAAACGACAAGTGATAACAATACAAGAAGATATGGTCATCTACGCCCCACATCATGGTGTGGTGTGGATGACAGTTTGGGAGATTGCCGAACTGTTGAATGTAACAGGGACAGCAGTGAAGAATACCATCAAGCGCATTTGGAAACAAAGTGTGCTGAAAGACTTCCGGCATTCGCAATACATCAAACTTGAAAATGGATATTCTGCGAATGTCTATGATATGGAAGTGATTATCGCCATAGCACTTCAAATGGATACATACCAAGCCTTGTTGTTCAGACAATGGTTTATCAGTAAGGTTGTGAACCGCAAGGATTGCCAAGCAGAGCAAGTAAAGCACGAGTATCCGATGATTATTGTGATGAACGGAACGATGCCAAGAGGTGCAAGTTAGAATCTCTCATCTTTTTAATAAGATTCCTACACCTTTATAATATAATAGCGTACAGGAGAAACGATTTTTGTCGTTGTACCGCACCGCCACAGGAGCAAGATACTGCTGAAAAACACGAAACAAAGAATATAGAAACAGAACAAAGCATAGTTGGAAAACAAGCACGCTCCGTCTGTCGGTTATGACACCTTATTATATATAGGGGTATCTTGATGTTTTTATCATAATAAGATACCCCTGTTTTCTACATGAAATCTCAAATTTGTAAACATAACCCCATCATAAAAATGAATAGCAAGTATTCCTGCTGAATTTATCAAATCAGGGTCATTGTTGTTGATGACGACTCTACCGTCAGCTCATATATACCTACCCCAGTTCGGGATAAGAAATAGTTTATAAAAAAGTTGGTAGTCTCATAAATATTTTGTACCTTTATAGGTGAAAATCAATTAGTTACAAAAATATTTAATATGACTACCGATTACAAAGTTACAGAATTATTTTGTATTATAGACGAGTTTTGCAAACATTTTGATGCAGAAAATGCAGGAAATTTGCTGGAAGACAATAGCGGAGTGAAGCGTAGACGGCGTGCAGCATCGTTGTCCGACAGTGAAATCATGACGATTCTGTTGTATTTCCATTTCGGTACATTCCGTAATTTCAAGCACTACTACCTGTTCTTTATTAAGGGTACGATGAAGTCTTATTTTCCGAAAGCCGTGTCGTACAACCGCTTTGTGGAGTTGGAAAGCCGCGTGTTCTTCCAGCTCATGTTCTTCCTTAATCTGGGAGCTTTCGGAAGATGTACCGGCATAACATTCGTTGATTCCACGATGATACCCGTATGCCATAATCTCAGGAGATATGCCAATAAGGTATTCAAGGGAATTGCCACTGACGGAAAAGGAACTATGGGTTGGTGTCATGGCTTTAAGCTCCACCTTGCGTGCAATGACAGAGGCGAGATAATAGCGTTTGTACTTACTGGTGCAAATGTCAGCGACAAGGATCCGAATGTGTTCAAGGTTCTTGCTAAACGTTTGTATGGCAAGCTGTTCGCTGACAAAGGCTATATTTCACAGAAGCTGTTTGACTTCCTCTTTGAGGATGGAATACAGCTGGTGACAGGGTTGCGCGTAAACATGAAAAACAAGCTGATGCCATTCTATGACAGAATGATGCTGCGCAAGAGATACATTATCGAAACCATTAACGACATGCTGAAGAATACGGCACAGATTGTACACTCACGCCATAGATCTGTAAGCAACTTTATCATGAACCTTATTTCTGCCTTGGGAGCATATTGTTTCTTTGATAACAAGCCAAAGGCATTGCAAGGATACTGCATCGAAGACACGAAGCAACTTACATTGTTCTAAGGACAAAATAATCTCTTTCGATTCTTTATATATAGCCCATGTCTGATGGCATGGGAAGAGAATTCACGTATCTGTCTTCACATGCAACTAATCGCTATTTTATCCCGAATTGGGGTATATACCTTTCCGGCACAAGCATATAGTGTTTTCATTTGTACCCCGAGTGTGTACAGTTTCAAACCATGATTTACATTCTTATATAAGAAAGAGAAGCCGTGACCATTTGTGTATTTTTGCCAAACAAACTCCAGTACATACAACAGATGTAAAAGATTTCTGCAAAATCGACCGAAATCATAAGAAAAAAACACCAAATCAGCAAATTTCTTAATGATTATATCCGTTTATTAAGATTATTTTTGTATATTTGCAGCATTATTTTGGTGGTAAAGCCTGTTGGCCTGCCACGTGACAATAGGACTTTACGGAGCAAGCCTATATCACAATTCTTCTCCGTAGTAACAGTCCGTTCTCTCTCTCACTGGTCTCTCCCTGCGCGGCAGAGGCATACGTTTTTATATTTTTCAAACACTCCAAATTGACAGCGCATGAGAAAGTTTACTTCTTTGTTACTGTTAGGCTTCGCTCTCGGCAGTTTCGCGCAAACGCCCGGAGGAGTCAGCGGAAGCGAACTGTGGTTCAAGACTGCGCCTTTGAACTCAGACCTGCAAGGTTATTACCGTTGGCAGGATTTCTCTGGGGATTCCATACGGCTGATGCTATTGGACAGCCGTGGCGTCAAGTCTGAACTTACTCTTCCGAACAGTTCAGTCCATTACTTCAACTTCAATCCGAGTCTCTGGCTCGCAGACGGATTCCGCAGCCTGAGTGCCAGCCTCAAGCACGGCGACCTCTCACAGGCTACCGTCATCGGTGTCTTTTCACCGGAACTGGCAACCATCGGCAAGGATATGGTTGTCTATGCTCTTGACGGCCGCAAGGGTGACGGAGCCATTCTGAGCAAGGACAAAGCCGTAAGGGGTAGAGGTGTTGAACCACTGGACTATGGTTCAGCATCGGGTGAAGACCTGCTTTATCAATCAAGTGATTCTTTGTCCGAGAACGGTTTTAAGGAAAGCGCTCTGCGAGTTGTGTCCTACTTCAAGGTAAGCAATCCTTCAACAGCATTGTGGGGAGACAACTCCAACACCACATTATTCATCGGAACCCCTTCCACCTCTGGCAGTTTCGGTACGGATTTCCCGACCTCGCTCTTCGGTAATGCTTCCATCCGTGGATATGCCCCTGAGCTTATTGTGTTCAGCAGGATGCTTACACCCGATGAGCGCAGAAAAGTGGAGAGCTATCTGGCGGTAAAGTACGGCATCACCCTCAAAGGCTCGTATCTTGACAGCGACGGAAACCTGACTTGGGATATGGCGGAGAACCAAGCCTACCACCATAGGGTCACAGCTGTTGGAACCGACACGGCAGGAAGTCTCTCCCAACCGCTTTCCGCAACATCATATGAGGAAAGTCCGGTGTATGCGGCCTTGAAGGAGAACGGAACTTATCATGACGCAAATCCATACAACCCTTCATCCGCTTCCCGTCTGCTTGTCATGGGACGTGAAAACGGCAATCCGATGCCGGACAGAGGCTTTACTTTCTGGGGCGACGATGATGTGGCACTTGCAACATATACCTCACCTACAGATTCCCTGTGGCATGTCATGAAACGTACATGGATGGTCAAGACCAACGTGCCGTCAAAGCCCGACAGTACAGTGGCAAGATGGACTGCGCAAGGATTTGAAGTGTCAAGGAATGGCTTTACAGACAATATCATCCAAGAGAAAGCCGCTTCCGGAGCTTATGCCACGACCCCAGCCCTTGTTGGAGGTGGCGGTGCTTTTGAGTTCACCTGTCCGACAAGTCACCCGACTTTTGACGTTGGCTTCGGAAGCATCGGTGGCAGCACATGCAAGTATGGATTCCGGTTCACCAATGCTGGAGTTGTTTATCCGATCATCAACGGAGCGGTCTCAAATTCATACATCGCCACGGATGTTGACGGAACGGACATCTCTATCCGCAAGGAAGGCAAAAACATCTATCTGCGTGTTGACGGAACAGGAAGTGCGACAAGAACCATATCCCTTTCGGATGCAACTGACACAGACACAAATGTGGGCATTATCCGAACGGAAGGAGCAGAGTCCGCCTTGAACATGGCAGGCTTGAGGACAGGAGGAATAGATGATGTCGGTTATATGGCAGAGCTGAGCTATGACCTCACGCCGGACAGGGAGTTCTCGGACTATTGCCGCAAGCGTACCGTCATGCTTATAGACCCAAGCGGTGAAGGTGATTTCGACATCAACAGCAATAGCAACATAAGATGCTCCAAGCCTGATATGACGAGGGGCAAGACCATATTCCGCAATATCCTATGGGATGCAGACGGAAGCGGAAGCGATGTGTTCACATTCGCCTATTATGACGGCATTTCCTATGATGCCACTCCTACGCCGTCAAGTTGCGAGAATGGAGTTCCACGCAATGACGGGTATATCGACATCGGCATCAACATCGGTACACCAGTCTATTCCTATGTGCTCAGCGTTGATACCGTTGCAGGAAAAGTAAAAGGAGAAACCATTGCCAGAGGAACATTCTTCGGTGACACGCATAGAATCACGAATCTTGCCCCCGGCGCCTATGCGCTGTCCGTATCACAAGGTGGAGGCAACGAGATTTATGCCACTGGCAACGCACTCTACACCTCATACTCGCATGACACCAGGACCTATCTGTCTGGCGACATCTCATGGACGGTGAACGATACAAAATCAAACTACCGTGTGGGATTGGAGCCAAGCCTCACGGACGAGATCACCCAATATGGCTTCGACGTGCGAGGCGACAAGGCGCATATCATAACCGGTGGATATACAAGCCTAACCAAATATGTCACCATCAAGCCGGGCGATGTGCTCAGTGTTACAGTCCGCAATATGCAGGTCACATACAAGTTGAACGGACAGACCGTGCATCATGAATATGTCTGGTCACTTCGTGCATGGCGGTTCTGCATCAAGTACGGAAAGGGCGAGACACATATCACAGACCTTACCGTAAACGGTACGCCTGTAACCTCATTCACCACAAGGGGCAACGTGCAGATAGAAACACCCAAGAAGTGTACGACAACGATGACCGTCTATGTCGGCAGCGAGTGTGATGCAAGTATGCCTAACGGAACACAGGCAAGGGAGAACCATGTGGGCAGCTCGGACAGACAGGCAGACAATACCTTCATCTCTGGAGAAGACGAGAATTTCACTGTCAAGGGCAACGGTTCTACTACAGGCATCTACGAGGCTAAACTCACACAGGACAAGCCTTCTGCAGCCACATTGATGGTGTTTGACGTATCAGGCAAACTGGTAGTGTCACGCCAAATGACAGGCGAAAGCGTCAAGCAAGCCGACTTCAAGGTTCCCGCATCGGGTGTGTATGTCGTGAAGGCAATCTCCGAGAATGGGGAGCATACAAGGAAAATCTCAGTAAAGTAACTTAAAGGAAGATACGCATGAAGAATTATATACAGAAGGTGGCGTGGGCATTGGTTTTACTGCTTGCCGCCACACTGTCCCTTTCGGCAAAGGACGGGACAGCCGTGAGAAAACTCTTCAAGAAGGGTGTCTCTGACAGTATCTCCGTAGGAGGTAGCAAACTGGTCGTTCTTCAGAAAGACCTCATTCGGAACAGAAGCCTTTCCGTGAACTCTATCGGAGAGGAGAACGTTCCTGAGCTTGACTTTGCCATGACCAACGTCACGGCAGGAGGACATGGCTACCGTTTTCTCCCTCACGGAACCCATTTCACAGGCGAGGGTGCGACTGTCAAGATAAAGTATGACCGCACGAGAATACCAAGCGGCTATACCGAGGACGACATCCGTACCTATTACTACGACCCGGCCGAGAAGCATTGGGTTGCGTTGGAACGTGTGCGTGTGGACAAGAAGGAAGAGTGTGTCGTTTCAAAGACGACCCACTTCACCGACATGATCAACGGCGTGATACAGGCCCCGGAGTCACCGCAGACCGAAGGCTTTGCCCCGACGATGATGAACGACATCAAGGCGGCAGACCCGACGGCGAAGATAAATGTCATTGCGCCTCCAAGCGCAAACAACCGTGGCTCTGCCAACCTGCAGTATCCGTTCGAGATGCCGCCAGCACGAAACGGTATGCAGCCAAGCCTTGGCTTGCAGTACAGCAGCGAGGGCGGTAGCGGTTGGCTTGGCGAGGGTTGGAACGTCAGCGTGCCAAGCATTACGCTTGACACCCGGTGGGGCGTGCCTCGTTATGACCAGTCAAAAGAGACGGAGACTTATCTCTTGTCCGGTTCAATGCTCTCCACTATGGATGACAACGGACAGATGGGAGTCGCACACCGTGGCGAGAAGATGAACAGAAAGGCTGACCGCCAGTTCTACACCCGCCAAGGCGGTGATTTCAGCCGTATCATCCGCAAGGGTGACAGTCCTGCCAACTATTATTGGGAGGTTACAGACAAGCAGGGTGTCAAGTACATCTATGGTGGTGACGGAGCTGTTGTAAAGGGCAATGTCACCGATGCTTCGGGCAATACCCGTGAGGTGATTGCCGAATGGAAGCTGAAACGTGTCGAGGAACTCCACGGTGACTATATAGAATATGTGTATGACATCGTGGATGAGGATGTGCGTGGCGGCTTGAAGGCCAAGGCTGCATATCTGAAGGAGGTTCACGCAGGTAATGCAGGACAGGAACCGCACACCGTTGTACTCTTTGATGGCAACAAGGTAAAGCAGGTAAAGACCAACAATGCCCGCTATGGATTCCTCGCCTCCTCCAACAAGCTGCTGGAGAAAGTGACCGTGAATTTCCAGGGCGAGACCCTGCGCAGCTATGCCTTTGACTACAAGGAAGGTGCATTCCACAAGGAAATGCTCACAGGTGTCAGACAGTATGACAACACAGGAAAGGAAGTGGCTTTCCAGAACTTCGACTATTATGATGATGTGCAGGCAGAAAAGGGATATGTTCCGTTCAAGGACGATACCGAGAAATGGAACACGCACGATGACGGACTTGACGCTGGTTTCGTCAATCCATTGAAGACTGTCAGCAAGCGTTTCAGCGACAAGCCAACTGCACTTGGCGGTACGACAAGTTCTTCTGTAAGCGGTTCGTTCTATGCAGGTGTGGGTGTCGTGGACGGAAGTCCTTGGAAAGGCAATACCGTGGGTGGCTCATACAGCTATTCAAGCGACACGAGCAAGGGCCTTTCCGCACTCGTTGACTTGAACGGTGACGGACTTCCAGACAAGGTGTACAAGTCCGGTGGTTCTGTATATTATCGTCCACAGATTAAGACAGACAACGGAGAAGTCGTATATGGTGAGCCTGTCAAGGTAAAGGGCATCAGTAACTTCTCGACAACCAAAAGTTCTACCAACACTTTCGGTGCGAATGCCGTTGTCGGTTGGAATGTCCTGACTGCCGTTGTCGGAACGGACAAGTCAACCACTAAGACCAAGACCACTCAGTATTTCAGCGACATCAACGGTGACGGACTTGTTGACCTCGTTTCCAATGGCAAGGTGTATTTCAACCATTTGGAATTTGACAAGGCAGGCAATGCCGTGCCTACATTCACTCTGAGCAGTGCCGATACCCCAAGCCCTATCATCTATGGTGGCAAGGTTGACACATCCGTCATGGAAGTTAGTGAGGACGAGCAGGCGGAAGCCATCAAGAACTCACCGATGGAGGACATTGTGCGTGTATGGCAGGCTCCTAAGGACGGAACTGTCAGCGTGGCAGGGCAAGTGAGCCTTGTCGCTCCGACTGGTGACTATGACGCTGACGAATACCAGAAGGCAGACGGCGTAAGAGTTGCTATCCAAAAGGGTGGCAATGAGCTTTGGAACAAGACTATTGCAAAGGGCGACGGCAGTTCTTATGCCGCTGCAGTCTCTTCTGTTGCCGTCAAGCGTGGTGACAGAATCTATTTCCGTGTGCAGTCGGGTTCTGAGGAAACAAGCAACGGCTCTTTTGACAAGGTGAACTGGTCGCCTACCATCACATACGCTGGCAAATCTCATGTTTTGCCTAACGGGCTTTCTTCAACAGAATACAAGCCTGAGGATGGTGCCATCTATGATGTGAACACCTCTGCCAATGTGGAGAATGGTTCAAGTGTTGAAGTTCACAGTGTCTTCCACAAGCCTGTAAC
>OGSD01001228.1_pt1 | contig 24773 bp, 23 predicted proteins | sample 1553571 | NCBI WGS metagenome assembly OGSD01 (sample SAMEA2580072, study PRJEB22360) | human gut metagenome | biome: human gut; feature: human-associated habitat; material: faeces | place: Denmark | collected 2008/2010 | reverse complement strand
AGCCAGGTCCATCAGCGCAGTGAGACCATATCTGGTTTTTTTACAGAATTTCAATTACTGGATTGCTTTGAAAGCTTCGTCCAGATCCTGAATGATATCATCGATGTTTTCTGTTCCGATGGAAAGACGGATTGTGTTCGGTTTGATACCCTGATCCAGAAGCTCTTCTTCTGTGCACTGGCTGTGTGTGGTGGTTGCAGGATGGATAACCAGTGATTTAACATCTGCTACGTTTGCAAGCAGAGAGAACAGTTCGAGGTTGTCGATGAAGTCTTTGGCTGTCTGTGCATCTCCCTTGATTTCGAATGTGAAGATAGATCCACCACCATTCGGGAAGTATTTTGCATACAGTGCCTTCTGGCTTTCATCATCTGTTACAGACGGATGATGAACTTTTTCTACCTGCGGATGATTATTCAGATACTGAACAACTTTAAGAGCATTTTCTACGTGACGTTCTACACGAAGAGACAGTGTTTCAAGTCCCTGCAGGAAGATGAATGAGCTTACTGGAGAAATAGTTGCTCCTGTATCACGAAGAAGGATTGCACGGATCTTTGTAACAAATGCAGCCGGTCCGCATGCTTTTGTAAAGCTGATTCCATGATAACTCGGGTTTGGCTCTGTCAGAGACGGGAACTTACCGGAAGCTTCCCAGTCAAATTTACCACCTTCAACGATGACACCACCGATTGTTGTTCCATGTCCACCGATGAATTTTGTTGCAGAATGAACAACGATATCAGCACCGTATTCGATCGGTCTTACAAGGTATGGTGTTGCAAATGTATTATCTACAACAAGCGGAATCTGATGTCTGTGTGCGATCTCAGCACATGCCTCAACGTCAACAACGTCAGAGTTCGGATTTCCAAGAGTCTCGATGTAAAGTGCTTTGGTGTTGTCCTGGATTGCATTCTCTACCTCTTCAAGATTGAAGATATCAACAAATGTTGTTGTGATTCCGTATGCCGGAAGTGTATGCTCCAGAAGGTTTGTTGTTCCACCGTAGATATTCTTTGCTGCTACGATATGATCTCCATTCTGTGCAAGGTTTTCGATTGTATATGTAATTGCTGCTGCACCGGAAGCTACTGCAAGTGCAGCTGTACCACCTTCAAGAGCTGCAATTCTTTTTTCAAAAACATCTTCTGTCGGGTTTGTCAGACGACCATAGATGTTACCTGCATCTGCCAGTCCGAAACGAGCTGCTGCATGATCGCAGTTACGGAATACATAAGAAGAAGTCTGGTAGATTGGAACGGCTCTTGCGTCAGTAACCGGATCCGGCTGTTCCTGTCCTACGTGAAGCTGAAGTGTTTCAAATTTGAATTTTCTGTTTTCTCTTGTGATTTTTTCACCCATGAGTCTGATCCTCTTTTCTGTTTTTTTGATTTAAAACCATTATATTATATATATTATACACTGCGGAGTACTCCGTAGCACGCTACTTTCACTGTCTGCGTTTCCTCTCAGTCCGTACAAAACATTTGCAACTGGCACATTGCACACATCCGAAATCTGCTAATTTACTCTGTAAACAATGCTGTAGAATAATATCTGTCACCAGTATCCGGAAGAAGTGCTACGATAGTCTTTCCTTTGTTTTCCGGACGTTTTGCAAGTTCAATTGCTGCATAAAGAGCTGCTCCTGAAGAAATACCCACGAGAACGCCCTCTTTCTTTGCCAGAAGTTTTGCTGTTGTGAAGCATACTTCATTGTCGATTGGCATGATCTCGTCATAAATCTGTGTGTTCAGGACTTCCGGAACGAATCCTGCTCCGATACCCTGAATCTTATGCGGGCCGCCTTTTCCTTCGGAAAGAACCGGGGAAGTTGCAGGTTCTACTGCTACGATCTTAATATCCGGGTTCTGCTCTTTCAGGTATTCTCCTGTTCCTGTAAGTGTTCCGCCTGTGCCGACACCAGCTACGAAGATGTCTACCTTTCCGTCTGTATCTTTCCAGATTTCAGGACCTGTGGTTGCTTTGTGTGCTGCCGGGTTTGCCGGATTTACAAACTGTCCCGGGATATAGCTGTTCGGGATTTCTTTAGCAAGTTCATCTGCTTTGGCGATTGCACCTTTCATTCCCTTGGCTCCTTCTGTCAGAACCAGTTCTGCGCCATATGCTTTCAGAATATTTCTACGCTCAATACTCATGGTCTCCGGCATGGTAAGGATGATTCTGTATCCTTTCGCTGCTGCGATAGATGCAAGACCGATACCTGTGTTTCCGGATGTTGGCTCGATGATTACAGATCCTTCTTTAAGGATTCCCTTTGCTTCAGCGTCCTCGATCATCGCTTTGGCGATTCTGTCCTTGACGCTTCCTGCCGGGTTAAAATACTCAAGTTTCACAAGGAGAGTTGCTTCCAGTCCAAGTTCCTTCTCTACATTTGTTACTTCTACAAGTGGAGTGTTTCCGATCAGTCCAAGTGTTCCTTTATAAATGTTTGCCATGGTGTTTACCGCCTTTCTTTTTACTTATTTATTCGTGTCTGTTTTTATTAACATACCTCTTTGATATGTTTAGTATGTTATTCCTTTTTACCCGAAATGTCAATAGGTTTTTGGAAAAAATTTGAACTTTTTTTCGCGGTATTGTATAATTCATTTATACGCGAAAAATAAATACTTAGGAGAATACTTTTTATGAATCAGCAGACAGATAAAGCGATTCTGGTCGTGAGCTTCGGAACCAGCTATGAAGCATCCCGAAAAGCCACTATAGAGAAGATTGAACAGGACATTAGAAACGCTTTTCAGGATCATCGGATCTATCGTGCATGGACCAGTAAATTTATCATCTCAATTCTGAAAAAAAGAGATAACTATACGGTTCCGACTGTAAAGGAAGCTCTTGAACAAATGATCACAGACGGGATCCGGGAGGTGGTTGTTCAGCCGACCCATATCCTGGACGGTATCGAGAATAATATTATGAAAGAAGAAGTTCTTTCTTATAAAGAATCTTTTGACAAAATCGCATTTGGAACTCCTCTTCTTGCAGATTCGAAAGATGAATCACAGGCAATCAACGCAGTAACAACAGAATTTTCTGATCTGAAAGAAACAGAAGCTCTTGTATTCATGGGACATGGAACAACCCATCAGGTAAACACCGTGTATGCAGGACTTGATCAGAAATTCAAAGAGTCCGCCCACGCCAATGTTTTTATCGGAACCGTCGAAGTTGATCCAACCATCCATGATCTGGTAAAAGAAGTAACATCTTTCCAGCCATCCAAAATCTATGTAACACCTTTTATGATCGTAGCAGGCGATCATGCACACAATGATATGGCTGGTGATTCTCCGGATTCCTGGGTATGTCAGTTTGAAAATGCCGGATTTGAAGTCTGTCCGATCATCAAAGGACTGGGTGAATATCCTGGAATACGCAGGATGTATGTGGAGCATGCACAAAAAGCCATTGATTCCATGAAATAATATATCTATGCAGTAATGTCCTATAAAGCAAAAAGGTCTGTACCCATCGGGAATATTTACAGTTTTTCTCTGCCTGTTTACGCAGCATGGAACTGTATCATTCTCAAAGGTCCAGACCTTTTTCCATATTCATTTATAATGTACGCTTCTCTTTTATTCAGTTCTCCTGACTCTTTTTACATATCTGAATTCCCATAAGTAAAAGCACCGGGAATACGATTGCCGCAAGAATTCCCATTCTCAGATTATTCCCCACACTGCTGGATACAAAACCTGCAAGTGTCGGACCACCGGAGCAGCCAAGGTCTCCTGCAAGAGCAAGCAATGCAAACATTGCCGTACCTCCACCTCTGATGGATGCCGATGCAATGCTGAATGTTCCCGGCCACATAATTCCAACAGAAAATCCACAGACTGCACAGGTCATCATCAGCATAACGACCCAGAATATCTTCATGGAGCAGAGTCCTTTAATAGAAAGTCCTTTCTCTCCTTCTTCATGCAGGGAATAGATCGGGGAAGCCAGAAATACGATTCCATTAAGTACCGGAATGACCGCCCAGATGCGTGCAAGGATTTTCCAGTTTTCTATTCCAAAAGTGCTGAAGAAAATCGTAGAGATCAGTACCACTCCCACATGTCCCCAACATTAAACGGTCTTGTTTTAAATCTAAATGCAATTGTAAACTTTTCTATTTTTTTAGTTGACATTATCTTTTCTTTCTTTTAAAATTGTAAACCATAAAGATTTTGGAGGTTTACAAATGTCAAAGACAAAAACTTTAATCTACTGCAGTCTTTTTACTGCGCTGATCGCGGCGGGGGCTTTTATCAAGATCCCGGTGCCGGTGGTTCCTTTTACTTTGCAGTATCTGTTTACGATGCTTGCAGGGCTGCTGCTTGGTTCTAAACGTGGAACAATCTCTGTCGTTGCCTACATGCTTCTGGGGCTTGCAGGGCTTCCGATCTTCTCTGAGGGCGGCGGTCTCTGGTATGTCTTTAAGCCGAGTTTTGGCTATATCATTGGATTCTGCCTCGGAACTTACGTGACAGGACGTATCGCAGAACATCTGAAGAAAAAGACGATCTTCCGCTACCTGCTCGCAAACCTGGCTGGACTTATGATCGTCTATGCCTGCGGCATGATCTACTACTATGTGATCTGCAATTATGTGATCGACACACCAATCGGAATCTGGCCGCTTATCCTCTACTGCTTTCTTCTTGCAGTACCTGGTGACATCGCTTTAAGCATCCTTGGGGCCATCATTGCCAGACGTGTTCGTCCGGTCGTGATCCAGTACCTTTCTGATTCCAATACAACTTTATTACATACGGAGGAGACAGCAAAATGAACCCACTTACTTTAGCCCAGGAAATTATTGACGGACGCAGGATCACAAGAGAGGATGATCTTTCCTTCTTTCTCACCTGCGATCTGGATGAATTATGTGAAGGTGCAGACCGCATTCGAGAAGCCTGTATCGGAGACAAAGTAGACCTCTGCTCAATCATCAACGGACGCAGCGGCAGATGTCCGGAAGACTGTAAATACTGTGCACAGTCCGCACACCACCACACTTCCTGCGAAGTTTACAATTTTCTTCCGAAGGAAAAGATCCTTGAAGCCTGTAAGATGAATGAGTCCGAAGGTGTCGACCGTTTTTCCATCGTCACCGCCGGAAAAGCTCTGACAGGAAAAGAATTCGACCAGGCAATCCATGCTTACGAGACCATGCACAGAGAATGCAAGATTGACCTCTGCGCTTCCATGGGATTTATTTCTGCCGAACAACTTCACCGTCTTCACGAGGCAGGTGTGACCAGCTACCACCACAACATCGAAACCTCCCGTAGAAATTTCCCGAATATCTGTACCACACACACCTACGACATGAAGATCGAGACCCTCAAAAAAGTCAAAGCCGAAGGCATGTGTGCCTGCTCCGGCGGTATCATCGGCATGGGTGAGACCTGGGAAGACCGTCTGGATATGGCGATCAGCCTTGCTGAACTTGGCATCGATTCCATCCCGATCAATGCTCTGATGCCGATCCCAGGAACACCTCTGGAACATCTACCGGAACTTTCTGAGCCGGATATCCTGCGTACGATCGCCTTCTTCCGCTATATCAACCCGGAGGCAAACATCCGTCTCGCTGCCGGACGCGCACTTCTCACCAACGACGGAGAAACTGCTTTCAAAGCCGGAGCTTCCGCTTCCATCACCGGAAACATGCTGACCACCGTTGCATGTGCGACGATCCGAAGCGACCGCAAGATGCTCGCTGACATGGGACGTGACGTAACTCCTGAATACTGGAAGGAAGTGTAAAATAAAAATGAGCAAAGCAATTTTTCTCACCGGAACCGGAACAGATATCGGCAAAACCTTTATTGCCGGACTAATCGTAAAAAAACTTGCAGAGGCAGGCAAAAATCCAGCTTACTACAAAGCAGCCATGAGCGGAAATGACCGCCGGTCAGACGAAAGCCTGATCCCGGGCGATGCACTTTTTGTGCGACAGATGTCCGGTATCTCACAGCCACTTGACGAAATGTGCCCTTATGTATATGAAAATGCCTGGTCACCACACCTTGCATCCCGCGTGGAAGGAAATCCTGTTGACCTCGCTGTTGTCCGCGAAGGTTTTGCGAAAGTCGCTGAGAACTATGACTACATCACCATGGAAGGAAGCGGCGGAATCCTCTGCCCTCTCTGTTTTGATGAGCATAAGATCCAGCTTGAAGATGTGATCCGGGAATTTAATCTTTCCAGTATCCTTATCGCCGATGCCGGTCTTGGCACGATCAACAGTGTTGTCCTGACTTTCGAATATATGAAGGCACACAACCTTCCGCTTAAGGGCATCATTTTTAATCATTACCATCCGGGGAACATCATGGAAGAAGATAATATTTTTATGTGTGAACATATGACAGGGCTTCCTGTGCTTGCGAAGGTACAGGACAATGCCACAGAACTTGAAACAGATGCAGATGTGCTGAGTGCACTTTATGACGAGGTGAAGATCAGATGATATGGTATCCTTATGAACAGATGAAAACAATGAAAGAACCTTACAGGATTCTGGATGCAGAAGGCGTGCATCTCTACACCAAAGACCAGAAGCTGATCGATTCAATTTCTTCCTGGTGGTGCATGATCCACGGCTACAAACATCCGGAGCTGACCGCCGCCATCAAAGAACAGGCTGACCGTTTCTGCCATGTAATGCTCGGCGGTCTCACCCATGAACCGGTAGAAAAACTTTCTGATAAGCTTCAGGAATTTCTTCCGGGTGACCTGGACTACTGCTTCTTTTCTGACTCGGGAAGTGTCGCAGTAGAAGTCTCTCTTAAGATGGCACTCCAGTACAACACCAATCAGGGAAGGAAACGCCCTCTGGTGCTGGCTCTGGAACATGCCTACCACGGAGACACTTTCAAGGCAATGGAAGTCGGAGATGACGAAGATTATCATTTCGCTTTTGACAAAAAAGAAGGCGTCGTTCATATCCCGACAGAGATTCCGGCACTTGAGGATGCATTTGAACTGTATCATGACCGGCTGAACTGCTTTATCGTAGAGCCGCTGCTCCAGGGCGCTGGCGGCATGCGGATGTATGATATTTCTTTCCTGAAACGTGCCAGAGAACTGTGCAATCAATATGATGTGCTTCTGATTTTTGATGAGGTTGCAACAGGATTCGGACGTACCGGAAACCGCTTTGTAGCCGACCTTGTCCTTCCGGACATCCTGGTTCTCGGAAAAGCCCTGACCGGCGGTTATATCGGACATGCTGTCACCGTTGCAAACCACAAAGTCTTTGACGCTTTTTATAGTGACGATGACCGCCTTGCCCTGATGCACGGTCCGACCTTTATGGGAAATCCACTTGCCTGTGCCGTTGCACTTAAGGGAATCGAGATCTTTGAACGTGACGATTATATGAGCAAGATCCGGCATATCGAACAGATTTCCCGTCAGGAAATGGAAAATTTCTCTGACCCGCGCATCAAAGAAGTCCGTATCATGGGCGGCTGTACCTGCGTCGAAGTCCATGATCCAAAGACCCTGGAAGGTTTCCAGCAGTTTGCCTATGAACGCGGGGTCTTCTGCAGACCTTTCTTAAACTATATGTATTCCATGGTTCCTTATGTGATCTCCGACGAGGAACTCATTCAGATTTTTGACGTAATGAAGGACTGGTTTCACTGAAACCAGCCCTTCTTCTCTTCAATTCTATTCAACATATCTAACAGCGATTTCTTTTATTAACAAAATAATTCAGGATTCCCCCACCAACAATGATCACAACGGCGACTGCCACGACTCTCTTGGCTGCTTCCTGTGGAAGCTGGCTCTTTGAACCAATAGAATCCGAATAAAAGGTCAGCGTATAGTCAATCTCATGAGGTGCTCCCATTGCTGTTGTATCTGCGATCACCGGCATTCCTTCATCCATACTGAGCACCGGAATCTCAAAAACAGAATTCATACCTTCTTCATTGGTCGGAAGATATTTCTCTCCGTCTACGATCATATAATCATAATTTGAACTGCTCCACTGGATCTGTGCGTAAGCCTGACCATCCTTCACAGTCAGAATTGTCGGCGATGTCACACTTGCCTTTCCGCTTCCGCCCTCAAGATCCACCTGAATGGAATATTCTCCATCCTCTTTGTCAATATCCATGTCTGCCGCCTGACAGATGCAGGAAAAAGCTCCAATGCCGATAAATACAGCAGCAATCAGACTTGAAAGTTTTCTTTTCATTTCTCTACTCCATTTTTTTCTTTTTAAACATTGCCAAATTTTATCTATAGAAACTATGATAACACAGCAAATCCTACATTGCAAACACTATACAATTCTAGTATAATAAAAAAGATATGTCTGTGAATGAGACTTCACAGCATAATGTAAATTTAAGATCATTTCAAAAATAAATTCAGGAGGTTTTATCAATGAAAGGTACATTATATGGAGTCGGCGTCGGACCTGGGGATCCAGAATTAATGACATTAAAGGCAGTTCGCATGATCCGTGAAAATGGGATCATCGCTGTACCTGGTGCAGACGTTAAAGAAACCGTTGCCTATAAAATTGCAGTACAGGCAGTTCCGGAGCTGGAAGAAAAAGAACTTCTTCCAATCTACATGCCGATGACACATGATGCAAAGGAACTTGAAGAAAATCATGCAAAAGGCGCAAAAGCTCTGGAAGCCTGTCTTGATCAGGGAAAAAATGTTGTTTTCCTGACTCTTGGTGATCCATGTGTATATTCTACTTTTTCCTATCTGCAGCATCGCGTAGAGGCAGACGGATATCACACAGAGCTGGTAAGCGGAATCACTTCTTTCTGTGCTGCAGCTGCACGACTGAACATTTCTCTGTCTGAATGGAACGAACAGCTTCATATCGTTCCTGCTGTCCATCGTCTTGACAGTGAACTGACAGAATCCGGAAACTACATTCTGATGAAATCAGGAAAGAAAATGAATCAGGTAAAGGAAATTCTCGCCAAAAGCGGCCGTGATGTCCTCATGGTTGAAAACTGTGGCATGCCAGAGGAACATATCTATCATGGAGTTGAGGAAATTCCGGATGATGCCGGCTACTATTCTCTGATCATTGCGAAGGAGCACAAATGATCGAAACAAAGAACCTGACCAAAACCTTTGACAATTTTACAGCCGTCGATTCTCTGGATCTCAAAATTGAGACCGGAGAATTCTTCGGTCTTCTTGGACCGAATGGTGCCGGAAAGACTACGACGATCAGTCTTCTTTCTACGCTTCTTCTTCCGACTAAAGGAGAAATCCTGATCGATGGACAGAAGCTGACACGAAACCGACCGGATCTCAAGCGTAAGATCAGTGTAATCACACAGGAGTACTCCATGCGCCAGGACATGAATATGGACGAGATCATGGAATATCAGGGACGTCTTTATTTCATGCCACGCAAAGAAATCAAACGTCGTACAGAAGAACTTCTGGAGTTCTGTGATCTGATCAAGTTTCGTAAACGAACAGTCCGTAAGCTTTCCGGCGGCATGAAGCGGAAACTGATGGTATGTCGGGCCCTCCTGACAGATCCTGAGATCCTGCTTCTGGATGAACCGACCGCCGGTATGGATGCGCTTTCCCGTCGTCAGATGTGGAATCTGCTCCGCAAATTAAACGGCAAAAACCTGACCATTCTTCTGACTACTCATTATATGGAGGAAGCTCAGAATCTCTGCAGCCGTGTAGCTCTGATGGACCACGGTAAACTGGAGGAAGTCAATACTCCGGCCGGACTGATCGACAGTCTTGGAAATTACACCGTTGATGAATTTGCCGGAGACGAAACTCACAGTCATTATTTTCACAGTCGTGAAGAAGCAATTGCCTATCTCTCCGGTCTTTCCGGACAGGCTTCTCTACGCGAAACAACGCTGGAAGATGTGTTTGTTGAACGTGCCGGACGACATCTGATGCCGTCATAAGGGAGGATCTAGTTATGGGAATTATTACAATTTTATGGGAAAAATGGGTCGAATTTCGAAGAGATTTCTACAAGATCACGCTGGCGGCAATGATTGCCCCACTGATGTATCTGGTCGTATTTGGAATGGGAATCCAGACAATCTCACATGGAGAACCTTATCTGAACTTTCTGATCCCGGGTGTTGTTTCACTGACGACAATGAATGGAAGCTTTAATGCCATTGCACAGAATCTGAATGTGCAGCGACTTTATGAGAAGGCTTTCGATCAGGTACTGATCTCTCCTACACCGTTATGGCAGTTTATTGCCGGTCAGATCATCGGCGGAAGCCTTCGTGGTTTTTATGCAGGTGGCGTTATTCTGGTTCTGACAATGCCGATCGACACCGGACTGATCTTTAACGGCTGGTCTTTCCTTGTCATGTTCCTGAATGGAGCTGTTTTTTCTGCAATCGGTGTTGTCGTTTCATTCCTTGCCAAAAACCATGCAGATGTACCGCGTTTTTCGAACTACATCATCATGCCAATGGCATATCTGTGCAATACATTTTTCTCTACAGAAAAGCTTCCTGGTTTTCTTGGAAAATTTATCTCTGCACTGCCGCTTTCCCAGACAAGTCATATGATCCGAAGCATCTCTGCAGGAGAGGGATTTGCAATGTCGGGAATTGCGATACTTATGACATATCTGATCGTTTTTACAGCGATTGCATCATGGTTTATCTATAAGAAAAAGAATCTTTAAAAGATAACTGGGAATTCACACAGTAAATATTCCGAAGAAAGGACAGTTTCTGCGCCAAAGCTGTCCTTTCTCTGAACTTACTGCTGAAATTACCATCTTTTAGGTAGATAGCAAAAATAACACTTGTCTGAGCCATAGGCGAGTTAGCAATTTTTGCGAATGCTTTTTGCAGGCAGGTTATATCTTAGTACTTCCGGACTCCGAAGCCTTGTAACTGAACAGATCAGGAAGCTTTTCGTGAATTATATAAATGTAATTCTAAAGTTCTAATTTTCAGCAGCTAATTCAGAAAGATATCTTTCAAAACAAATTCCTTCATTCCGGTCGGTGCCTTCAACTACCGCATCATGAATCCCCTTCGCCAGAAACTTCACGGCCCTGTGCACAGAATCCACCGTGTCGATTCCTTTCACCATACCGGCACTCAAAACCGATGCAAACAGATCACCTGTACCGGAATAACTGCCACCCTCTTTTGCTGCAGTCACCCAGGTCGTATTGCCATCCTGACAGATCAGGTTTCCTATCTTCTGATGATTCTCCCTCGCAGGAAGATCAATTCCTGTAATAACCACTTCCGTATCAAACTCTTTTGAAAGTTCCTTCCCTGTACTTTCTGTGAATTTCAGCAATCTCTCCTCATCCATAAGTGATAGCTCCTTCCACAATACATGTGCACGCTGTGCGCCATATAATAACAATAGCGCTTCTGTCAGATTTGGTGTTATCACCGTCGCTCTTCTGACCAGAAAACGCATTTTTTCACAGAGTGCCTCCGTATAAATCGGGTACTCTTCTCCATTATCCCCCATAACAGGATCTATAAGTATCTTTGTGTCTTCTTTTGCAAACTGTTCAATAAATTCAACTGCTTTATCGGCCTGACGTGCGTCTGCCAAAAATCCTGTATAGATTCCATCCGGATAAAAATCCATCTTCTTCCACTCTTCCATAATCGCATCCATACGATCCGTATAATCATCACAATAATAAGAAGGGAAACCCGTCTGCGCACTTAATACCGCTGTCGGAAGCGGACATGCCTGGATTCCCATAACGGAAATCACCGGAATTGCTGCAGTAAGAGAACATTTTCCCATTCCTGATAAATCATTTAATACCGCAATCTTTTTCAATCTGTTATCTCCTCGTCTTGCATTTTCTCATTATCTGATTTAGAATAGCATCTAAGTGTATTTATAAAAATAACCACTTTTATTCATTTTTCAGAGGACAGTTTATGAGTTTATCTTTTCATTCCAATAAAGAATGCCTGTATCTTCAGGTATATGAACATTACAAAAATCTAATCATGGAACGGCGAATTCCTGCCGGAAGCCGCATGCCATCTCTTCGCAAATGTTCTGCAGAACTGAAGCTCAGCCGTACAACTATTGAAAATGCCTATCTGCAATTGGCCGCAGACGGCTACATCGTTGCCCGTGCACAAAGCGGCTATTATGTAACTAATATTGCAGAGCAAAAGCCAGTCTCCACTACCTCCTGGCATGCGAATCTGCCTTCAGTACAATATGACTTTGCTTCCAACGGTGTCGATCATGAAAGTTTCCGTTTTGACCTCTGGCAGCGTTATATCAAAAGCGCACTTCGTCAGAGTGACCGTCTTCTCTCCTATGGAGAACCCCAGGGTGAAGCCGATCTTCGTCAAGTACTTGCTGACTACATCCGTCAGCGAAGAAACGTCAACTGTTCTGCTGACGATATTGTGATCGGGGCCGGAGTTCAGAGCATTCTGAATCTTCTTTGTCCTCTGATCCATGACCGAAAAACCGTTTCTTTTCCAAACGCTTCTTTTGTGCAGGGAAGTACTATTTTTTCTGATTATGGTTTTGAAGTTCAATACCGCAACAAAGACTGTGACGTAATCTATGTTTCTCCTGCACATATGACGAAATGGGGAGAGATCATGCCCGTCAGCCGTCGTATGGAACTGGTACATTACGCTGCAGCGAAAGGCAGTCTGATCATCGAAGACGATTTTGAGAATGAATTCGTTTATTTTCAACGTCCAACACCTTCCCTCTTTAATCTTGCCGGAGGACATGGCGTTGTCTATATTGGTTCTTTTTCCCGTCTGCTGCTTCCATCGATTCGCTTAAGCTTCATGGTCTTGCCGCCTTCTCTTTCCAGAAAATATGCAGCTGTTGCAGAACGCTACAGCCAGACTGCTTCCAAAGCCGAACAGATTGCACTCTGTCAGTTTATCCGTGACGGTCATCTGACTTCACAGACAAAAAAATTAAAAAAGCTGTATGCGCAGAAGCTGAAGGCTCTTGAAAACGAGGTGCGAAATACATTCGGCAGCAACTGCACGATCCAGACCGGTGCCGCAGGAACAAGTCTGGCATTGACCATTCCTTATGCCAGAACAGGTCTTGAGCTAAAAAAAGAAGCCCGCATGCATGGAATGTCTCTTCTGATTCTTGAAGAAAATGCAGCTACGATCACCATTCTGCTCTCCTGTTCTTCCATTACGACAGACGATTTTGCCCCTGCCTGTCAGCTTCTGTCCCGACTTCTTAATAAATAATCACAAAACACCTGTCCGGCATTTCATCATCCAGGCAGGTGTCAGTATTTAATCTCTTCGATTATCGATCATATAAAGCAATGCGTTACAGATACAGGCTGCAATATTACTTCCGCCTTTACGTCCTCTCGCAACTATATAAGGTGCTCCCGAATCCATGATCAGTTCTTTCGATTGTACAACATTCACAAATCCAACCGGAACTCCAATGATCAGTTCCGGATTCAGTTTTCCATCTTCGATCAGTTCATAGAGTCTCACCAGTGCAGTCGGCGCGTTTCCGATTGCAAAGATCAGTTTTTTATCGAGAGTAGCAGCTTTGTCCATGCTTGCTGTCGCCCTTGTGGTTCCATTCTCTTTTGCAATCTTTGCCACATCCTCATCGGACATGAAACAATAGACTTCTCCACCATAACGGGCCAGTGCACGTTTATTGATTCCCGCCTTTGCCATCTGCGTATCCGTAACAATGCAGGCGCCCTCTTTGATTGCTTTCATTGCACGCTCTACTACATCCGGCGAAAAACAGAGGTTATCCGCATAATCAAAATCTGCGCTTGTATGAATACAACGTTTGACAATAAGTTCTGTTCCGGGAAGCAGCTGTTTATCACCAAGTTCCTCTGTAATAATCTCAAAACTTCTTTTTTCAATCTCCATTGGTTTTACATTTTCAAGCTCTACTTTCATTTCTCTGCTTCTCCTTCTGCTTCACTTTCTTCCAGAATATCCCCCACACCTTGCTCAAGGATCTCATAGATTTTCTTCATATCCAGATGTTTCCGAAGTTCCGATGCCAGGATATCATACTGTGTTTCTTTGAATGCAGCAAAATCCACGCCTTCCATCTCTGACACATCAATACCTTTTCTTATGCCTACTGCACGAACAAGACCAAGTGCAACCTCTTCTTTATCAAAAATGCCATGAACATAAGTTCCGCATACATTGTGATAAAATGTTCCTTCGGTCTTCTCTGTACCTGTCACAGTATCACATGTAGAAGTACTTGCTACAGCCCCATTTTTCCAGGTACTCTCACCCATATGAATCTCATATCCTGTAAATTCTACGTTTTTAAGAGGTGCAAACTCTTCATCCAGCTCCAGGAATTTTCCGCAGACCTGCGTACGTGTCTTATGTTCTGCAAACACGGTATCTACCGGAAGAAGACCGATTCCACGCATCGTACCGCCTGCTTCCACACCATGTGGATCACTTAAATTTTCTCCCAGCATCTGATAGCCGCCACAGATACCAAAAATCAGTGTACCGGATGCCGCTGCCTTGAGGATCAGTGCTTCCATGCCACTTTCACGCAGCCATTTCAGATCATCCATCGTATTCTTGGTTCCCGGAAGAAAGATCACATCCGGCTGCTTCAAATCTGACGGATGCTGTACATAACGCAGCGAAACCCCCGGAATACTTTCAAACGGATTAAAGTCTGTAAAGTTGGAAATACGTGGTACACGAATAACCGCCATATCGATCACTCCAACTTCCTGATGACGGTCAAAGCGTTCTGTCAGACTGTCTTCATCTTCTACCTGAATGTTCATATATGGTGCAACACCAACGACCGGAATCTTACATTTCTCTTCCAGCATTGCCACACCCGGATCCAGAATTGATTTGTCACCTCGGAATTTATTGATGATCAGACCCTTGATCATTTTTCTCTCATCTTCTTCCAGAAGTTCCACCGTTCCATACAGCTGTGCAAACACACCGCCACGATCGATATCACCGGCAAGAAGCACCGGCGCTTTCGCCATCTTTGCCATTCCCATATTAACAATATCTTCGCTCTTCAGATTGATTTCCGCCGGGCTTCCAGCCCCCTCAATCACAATGATATCATTTTCTTCTGCCAGCTTATGAAATGCCTTCATAATGTCAGGCACCAGTTTTTTCTTATATTTAAAATAGTCTCTGGCACTCATGGTACCAAGAACTTCCCCATTTACAATGACCTGAGAGCCAACATCATTTGTCGGTTTCAGAAGAATCGGATTCATCAGGACCGATGGTTCTATACCTGCCGCTTCTGCCTGCATAACCTGTGCTCTGCCCATTTCAAGGCCCTCACTGGTTATAAAAGAGTTCAGTGCCATATTCTGCGATTTGAATGGTGCCACACGGTATCCATCCTGATGAAATATCCTGCAAAGTCCGGCAGCAAGAAGACTCTTTCCTGCATTGGACATGGTTCCCTGTATCATGATCGTCTTTGCCATATCTGTTCCCTTTCGTATCAGACTTATGCCTGTTCCTCTTCTTTCAGTACCTCTGCATGTGCCACTGCCGCTTTTGTGGTGCCATCCCGCATTGCACGGATCAATTCCTGATTTTCCTCATGTGTTCGGACGGCCACACGGTAATATCCTTTTCGCAAACCAGAGTAATTGCTGCAGTCACGGATCAGAACCCCCTGTTCCACACATATTTCAAATAAATTTTCCGGTCCATGGAAGAAAATATAATTTGCTTCTGACGGAAAGACTTCCATGCCAAGACGCTGCAGTTCTTCTTTGAGATATTTTGCTTCCCGGAATACCATCTGTCGCCCCTCTTCCACATATGCAGTTTCTTTCAGCGCAGCAATACCTGCCGCCTGTGCCATAACAGAAATGTTCCATGGCTGTGTCACCTGCGTCATCGCATCAAGAAGTTCCGTATTCTCAGTAATACCATATCCCAGTCGGATTCCCGCCATCGCGTAACGCTTGGTAAATGCCTTCAAAAGAAACAGATTGTGATATCTGGATAACTGTGCTTTCAGTGTGTATCTGCCCGGTTCCTCCATAAAATCAAGAAAACATTCATCTACAACCAGAAGGATATCCATTTCTCTGCACACACGTAAAACCCGGAAAAGGAATTCTCTATCTATCGAAATTCCCGTTGGATTATTCGGATTGCAGAGAAATACCATATCAAGGTCTCTGTGCAGCCAGTTGATAAAACTGTCCTGCAGACTGAATCCCTCTTCTTCTCTGAGAAGTACATGTTCTACCTCACAGCCACAGCTCGTAAGCGCCTGCTCATATTCTGCAAAAGTAGGAACCGGAATCAGTGCTTTCTTCGGTTTTACTGCCTGACACAGAGAAAATACCAGTTCCGCCGCTCCATTTCCACAGATCACAGATTCGGATGCCACACCTTCATATTCGGCAATTGCTTTTTTCAAAGGTGCATATCCGACCTGCGGATAATCTTTCATATATTCAAGACTGTCACGTACCGCCTGCTTTACACTTTCCGGCGTTCCCAGTGGATTACAGTTTGCCGAAAAATCCAGACAGTTCTTATAAGTATAGATATTACCGCCATGTACGTGCTTCGTCATTCTTTTTCTCCTTTTTGTGTACCGTTACAGAAACACAACGCGGAACAAAACACAGATGATCACGCCCAGAATCGCCGTTGCATACATCAGGCGGTTCGCATAACGAATATCTTCTGTCTCTATTTCCCGAATCGCGTCTCCAATTGTAGGTTTCTCATATAATTTTCCAAAATAATATGCATTTCCCGCGAGCTGTACATCCAGTGCACCAGCCATTACAGCTTCTGTCTGTGCCGAATTCGGACTCGCATGATTTCTGCTGTCCCTTTTGAAAATACGGGATGCGTTTCTGCTGTCAAGTCCGATCACAAAAGCTCCGGCAACCATCAGCCAGCCGGAAATTCTGGATGGAAGATAATTGGCTGCATCATCCAGTTTCGCCGCGCATCTTCCAAAATACAGATATTTATCATTTTTATACCCGAGCATGGAATCCATGGTATTGATTCCCTTATACAAAAACATTAAAGGTACACCACCGATTGCCATATAGATCATCGGTGCGATCACACCATCAGAAGTATTTTCTGCCACAGTCTCCACCGCTGCTTTGGTCACACCCTCTTCCGTCAGCTCCGCCGTATCACGTCCCACGATCATAGAAACCGCATGACGTGCATCCTCAATTGTTCCCTTTTTGAGTGCATCATAAACCTTCATGCTCTCATCACGCAATGATCTGGTAGCAAGCAGCTGATAGCACCAAAAGGTTTCCAAAAGCACACCTAAGGCCGGAAGATGAATATACAGAAAATACAAAACAAATGCCGGAACCAGTAATGTAATGACACAGATCAGTATTACTTCAACCAGTCCTCCAGCCAGTTCACCTTTTTCTGTTTTGGGAAATACTTTTCTGATTCCCTTCTCAAAACTGGAGATCAGCTTCCCGATCAGGCACACCGGATGGTACAACCATCTGGGATCTCCAAATATCAAATCTAAGATAAACCCTGCTGCCAGGGCAATTGTATGGTATGTATATATCAACTCTGTCACTCTCCCCGTCTGCTGTGGTATTTCATGCATTCTTTAAGAAAAGCCTCTGCAACTTTTGGATTTCCATAATAATAAAGATGTGGAAATCCAGCCAGCATAGTTTCTGTGCCATGAATACACTCCCAGTTTCTCACACTTTCCGGTTTTGCTGCATGAAATGCTTTCCCGCAGTTTTCAGAATCAAAATAATGAAATTCATGAGCAGGGATCTCTCCTAATGTCTCACATCCCAAAACTGAATGATTCTGTATTAATGTCACATAGCCAAAGCGATTCAGACGTGGTGTACGATATGCCCTGCCCGGAAGCACGCCTGCCATGTGGTAAAATTTTTTATCCATTGCTTCCATTTCTTCATGAAGATACATAAAGCCTCCGCATTCTGCCATACATGGCATACCACCGCTAAGTGCTTTTTGTATTTCTTCTCTCATAGATGTATTTTTTTCCAGTTCTTTTCCATTTAATTCCGGATAACCTCCATATAAAAGCAATCCATCCAGTCCAGCCGGTAATTTCTTATCTCTGATCGGAGAAAAGTGTACAAGCTCTGCCCCCATCTTTCGCAAAAGCCGGAAATTATCTTCATAGAAAAAGCAAAATGCTTCATCGTCCGCCACACCAATCCGAAGGGGATGTTTCAGACAGAAATCTATCCGAGGTTCTTTCGCAGATAATTCTCGTGCACTTTCTGCAAGCTGCAGGATTGCATCAATATCCAGAGTTTTTTCCAGAACCTCAGCCAATCGGTGAAGGTTTTCTTTTAACTCAGGGATCTCATCCGGAAGCACTAACCCCAGATGTCGGCTCTCGATCACACAATCATCCATTTTGGGAACATATCCAAGAACTTTTATATTCAGTTCTTTCTCCAGAAGTTCTTTCATTCTTGGATAGAGCATTGGTGACATCTGATTAAAGATCACACCCTGTATATGACTGTCCTTCCTGTATTCCATAAAGCCTTTCACATATGCTGCAAGAGAAACACTCATACCTCTGCTGTTTACGATCAGAATCACAGGCGTATCTGTAACAGACGCCAGATCGTAAGCACTTGCTTTCGTTGTTGTCCCTGCAACACCGTCATAAAATCCCATTACTCCTTCCATAACAGAAATATCACAGTCCGCCGCATTTTCACAGAAGAGGTATTTTGTAGTTTCACTGTCTGTAAAAAAGGTATCCAGATTTCTTGATTTTGCGCCTATGACACGACTATGGAACATCGGATCAATATAGTCCGGCCCACATTTAAAAGATGCTGTTTTCAGACCACGATTCACCAGTGCCTGCAAAAGTCCACATGTGATCAGCGTTTTTCCGCTTCCACTGGCTCCTGCTGCCAGGAGAATTCTTGCCGCTTTCATACAAAATTCTCCTTTTTATGCGCCTGTATGGTAATAATATAAATAGGATTTTCTCCCATCATCATATGATATCTACCGATTTCTTTGGATCTGGACACACCAAGCTGCACAACTTCACTCTCCCACTTCCACTCGCTGCGTTCTGTCTGCATTTCCTTTATGCAGGACAAAGTTTCTCCGACCGTTTCAAGTGTAATACAATTTATGACCATACGAACATGTGGATTTTTTTCGAGAAGAAGTTCCACAATTTCTTTCATATTTCCGGAAGATCCACCAATAAAAGCATGGGTAGGAGCCGGAAGTTCTTCCATTGCTTCAGGGGCCGTTCCTGCTATGATCCTCATATGATCTAACGCAAATTTCTTTTTATTTTCCTCGAGAAGCACAAGTGCATCCTCTTTTTTCTCAATGGAATATACGCTTCCCTGACTTGCACGAAGTCCCATCTCCACAGATACAGAACCAGTTCCGGCCCCGATATCATAGCAGACCGAATCCTCTTTAAGACATAACTTTGCCAGCGAAACTGTTCGTACCTCTGTCTTGGTCATCGGTGCTTTTCCACGGGTAAATGCATCATCTGGAAGTCCATGTGTGGTCAATGCTGTTTTTGCATCCGGATTCCAGGCACAGATCACACTCAAGGCATCTCCTCTGTAATCTGTAAGTTCCCTCGCCTGTTTTACAAATATTTTCTCATCCTCATAAGACAGATTCTCCCCGACATAAAGCTGCACTTCACCCATTCCATAATCCGTCAGTTTCTGTGCAAGATGTGCGGTTCCATCTGAAGTGCCAAGAATTGCAAAAACCTTCTGATTTGTTCGAATCAGGGATACCAGATTGCATACTCTTCCATGTGCACTGACAATCTTTGCATCATCCCATGAAAGACCAATTTTTGACATAAAATAAACAACAGAGGATATACCGCAGATGATTTCGGCATTTCCGTCCAAAGCTTTCAAAAGTCCTTTTGCCCCACTGTAAAAACCGACATCACCGGATAGTGCGATCACAACTTTTTCATATTCCGGATGTTTCTTAATATACTCTGCAATCTCAGCACTTCTGTATTCATAAAAGACATCCTGTCCCGGAAGTGCCACTGCATCTGCCATCCTTCTGGCGCCTATGATCAGATCCGCCTGTTCCACTGCCTCATTGCCCTGAATCGTCAATGTTTCCTTGCTTCCCATTCCAATTCCCAGGAGAACTACATGTGGTGTCGGCTGGAATCCAAATTTCTCTGGCAGCATACGTTTGCATTCTTTTACAGAAATTCCCTTTTCCTGCACCGGACGGCCAATGATCACAGGAATTGCGCCACATTCTGTGGCAGCCTGAATCTTTTCTTCAAATCCGCCTGCTTTTCCGGAATCTTTTGTTACCAGATATCTGCAGTCATACTGACGCAGCATGGCAGCATTCAATTCTTTCGAAAAAGGGCCCTGCATGGCAATCAGATTTTTGCCCTCGAATCCCAGCATGCGACAGGTTTCGATCACATTCTGAATGGAAAGGACTCTTGCAAACATTCTTTCCTGATAACCCGGAATTTCTGTATAAGCAGAAAGTTCCTTACTGCCCGTCGTAAGCAGAACATTTCCCGATACATGTTTCAGATAATCTACTGCTGCCTCTGTATTTTCTACATAAACTGCATCTTTGTGAACGCCTCCTTCACGAAGGACTCTCACATAAGAAACTGCTGTGTTTTCACAGGCCTCACGGATATTTACTGTCACTTCTGCCGCATATGGATGTGTTGCATCCAAAACCAGTTCCGGTCTTTCTGCTGCAAAAAGCTCCTGCATCTGTTCTTTGTCAAGGCGTTCTGCACGAATCGATAAAAATTCATTTTCTTCAAGAGATCTGGATCCATATTCCGTCGCGACACAGGCAAGTACAGATACTTTATTTTCACTCAGAAACCGGCTGATTTCATAGCCTTCTGTAGTACCAGCAAAAACAATTGCTTTATACATTCCGATATCCTCTTGGAGTTACCATTTTGCCATTTATTTCTTTTGTCTGGGAATTTCCGATAAATACTGTGGTGAACATATCAACCTGTGTATCTCGAAGTTCTTTCAATGTCATAACCTGATATTCTTCCCCTTCTCTTCCGATATTGCATACTGTTCCGCAAACTGTTTCCGGAGATTTGTACTGCATCATCAGATCGCAGGCTTTCTGTAAATAATCATGGCGTTTTTTACTGGAGGGGTTATAGAGACAGATTACAAAATCCGCCTGAGATGCACCAAGAAGTCTTGCTTCAATCTTTTCCCATGGAGTCAGAAGGTCACTTAAGCTGATCAGGCAGAAATCATGGATCAGCGGTGCACCAAGGACTGCCGCTCCGCCAAGTGCGGCTGTTACTCCCGGAACGATCTCCAGTTCTACTTCCGGATATTTTTCTCCTACTTCATACATCAGTCCGGCCATACCATAGACTCCGGCATCACCGCTGCAGATCATGGAAACCCTTTTGCCTTTCATAGCCTCTTCAAAAGCCAGCACACATCTGTCCACTTCTTTTTTCATTGGTGTGGTCAGATATTCTTTATCTGGAAATGTATCTTTGACAAGATCCACATATACCGTATATCCAATGATCGTATCACTGTCTTTCAAAGCATTCATTGCAATACCGGTCATCTGATCACAGCCTCCCGGTCCGATTCCAACTACATATATTTTATTCAAAATGAACCTCCCAGTTCCGGAGTGCAAGCGCGGTTGTCACGCCATTTCTCCCTGTCTTATTTTTAATCAGGCGGCCCTGCTCCGCACCCAGGACTGCACTTCGTTCACAGACATTATTCACGCCTGTGATCTTTTTTACAAATTCGGAAGGGGTAAATTCCCCCTCTGCATGACTCAGCTCTTCTTCCTCAAATGTGATAAACGGGATTCTCCAGTCTTCTGCAAGTTTTTGAAGCCCCACTTCGTCTTTTTTGATGGAAATGCTTGTCAGCTTCTCTACTGCCTGGCTGTATATATCCGCGTCCGCCAAACAGACACTAGCTTCTTTTTCAATTACATCTGCTTCTTTATTCCTGCGGCAGCCCATTCCCAGTGTCACCACCCTGGGAATGATCTGCACCGTGGATGTAAACGGCTTACAGGTTGGATGAATGGTTACTGCAATTCCAATCTCCGGTTTATCCTGCGTGTCTTCCGAAGACTCTTCCAGGCCTTCCGGCAACTTTCCTGTCCATGGAAATTCACTGTAAAATCCGACAGGTTCTCCCGCAAGCAAGGCTGCCGAAACCTCCTTTGCCGCTTTCATATTCTGAATTCCACAGCAATTCTTTTTTGCAAAGACATCCACTGCAAAGCGATGATGAAGATCTGTCGCTGTCGTTACGACTGGAACTGCACCCAGAAGCTCCGCAACTTCCAGAGTCAGTTCATTCGCACCGCCAAGATGTCCTGATAACAGAGATATCACAAACTTTCCACATTCATCGATCACCAGTACCGCCGGATCAGACTTCTTACTTGCTACGTAAGGTGCAATACTGCGCACCGCGATTCCACAGGCTCCGACAAAAATGATCGCATCATCTGTCTCAAAATGGCGGCCTGCCCAGATTCCTGTACTTTCCACAATCGAATCATCGAGATATTTACTTTTCTTATAAATTTCTGCCGTATAACCTTTGCCCTGAAGGTCTTTTTGCAGGTCTTCCGCAGTCATATATCCTGTAAGACTGAAACAAATGATTGAAATACGCATTATTTAATTCTCCATTTAGATCGGATTATTTACTGCGCGTTCTCACTCTGTTGCTTCACGGAATTCGGTAGTGAATCCCGGATCATACAGTTTTGAGCGATCATAGTGAGCTGCTTTTACAGAATCCCCGATGATCATCAGTGCAGTCTTTGTGATATTGTTTTCTGCAGCAGTCTGTGCAAGCGTGCCTACTGTGCAGACAAATTTCTTCTCATCCGGCCAGGTTGCCTTGTATACAATTGCCGCCGGCGTATCAGCTGTATATCCGCCTTCGATCAGTCTGCGGCTGAGTTCTTCCAGCATACCAGTGCTTAAGAAAACGACCATCGTTGCCTGATGAGCTGCAAATGACTGAATGCTTTCTTTGGATGGAACCGGTGTACGGCCTTCCATTCTTGTGATGATCACACTCTGTGAGATATCCGGCAGAGTATATTCCAGATTCAGGGCACTTGCCGCACCGCAGAACGCACTGACACCAGGACAATAGTCATACATAATGCCCTTCTCATCCAGAATATCCATCTGCTCACGGATTGCACCGTAAATACAAGGATCACCTGTATGAAGACGCACAGTCATCTTCCCTTCTGCTTCTGCTCTCTCCATAACGGAGATGACTTCTTCCAGTGTCATCTTCGCACTGTTATGAATCGTACAAACATCCTTGCTGTATTCCAGCAGCTGCGGATTTACCAGCGAACCTGCATAGATGATCACATCTGCCTCCTCCAGATACTGTTTACCTCTGACTGTGATAAGATCCGGTGATCCCGGTCCTGCTCCAACAAAATGTACCATGTTTTTATTCTCCTTTTTTATATATAATTGTTTAATTTGTCATTTACTCTCAGCTGAATTTATTTTACGGATCAGTTCTTCTGCATGCTCTGTCTGGCCAAGATATCCAAATTCATTGGAAAAGATCACTGCACCCAGAAGGATCTGCTGATAAGAACGATGATCCAGATAAAACTGGATATGTCGGGTCACATCCTCCATCGCTTTCTGTAAAATATGATAACGATCAAGCACATGCAGGGCCTCATCCGTCGTGTTGCATGCCAGAATCTCTCTGGCACATTCCAGATCTGCTCCGGAGCGTATTGCTGCCGCACACAGAACCTCCATACGTCCGTCTGCGCTGTGTGAATGTGTATTCATGATTCCGGCAGCAACTTTGACAAATTTGCCAATATGCGAAATAAAAAGAATCCCCTTTACTCCCATGTTCACTGCCATATCAATGGTTTCACCTACATAATTACTGCACTTGATGTTTTTTTCAAAAGGAAGATCCATATGCTCCCTGAGGTAATCTGCCCCATAATTTCCCGGAGTCACGATCAGATACTGTTCCCCCTGTGAAAAATGCTGTTTCATTTCTACCTGAATACTCTGAATCAAGGCTTTCTCACTCATAGGTTCTACGATACCGGACGTTCCAAGAATAGAGATGCCACCCTGGATTCCCAGACGGGGATTAAAAGTCTTTTTCGCGATCTGTTCACCTTCTGGAACAGAAATCGTTACTTTCAGGCCACCCTCATAGTGGTATCGATCTGCTGCATCCTCCACTGCTTTCAGGATCATGGCCTTTGGCACAGGATTGATTGCTGCTTCTCCCACTTTCTGTGAAAGTCCCGGACGCGTCACTCTTCCGACACCTTTCCCTCCATCGACCGTAATCTCAGAGGATTTCGGACATTTTTCCACTCTGGCATAGACCAGAATTCCATTCGTCGTATCCGGATCATCCCCCGCATCTTTACGTACTGCGCAGATCACTGTATCTTTTTCCATACAGACGTCATGCAATTCCAGATGGAGAAGAATTCCCTTTGGTGTCATAAGATCTGTCTCGTTCTGTTTCTGACCTCCGAGAAGCATTTCCGTGGCACCTTTTGCAGCTCCCGCCGCACAGGATCCGGTCGTATAGCCGAAATGAAGTTTCTTTTGATTTTTAATTACATAATAATCTTCCAGTCCTGTTTTATGTGCCATAACTTCCTCCTTCACATATGCCATTTTATTATATTATTTTGCCAAAAAAA
>OGSD01001222.1_pt1 | contig 24823 bp, 30 predicted proteins | sample 1553571 | NCBI WGS metagenome assembly OGSD01 (sample SAMEA2580072, study PRJEB22360) | human gut metagenome | biome: human gut; feature: human-associated habitat; material: faeces | place: Denmark | collected 2008/2010 | reverse complement strand
TTGTACTGTTATAGCCGTTACCGGTCAAGATATGATAACAAAAAAATTTCACGATTGGCTTGATGTTCTATCGGATGTTATAAAGCGTTGGAACACTCGCACGCATACAGCTTAACGAAATAAAGTGCCTACCATTCGGTAAGCGTTTGATATAACAGTTGTTAATATATTTTTGCTGTTTTTAAATTTCTTTCAATTATAGCGCGCGTGTGCGTGCGCGAACACCTTAACAAAACTTAACAAAAATCAATTTTCCGCCGCTTGCATTTTTCATTTTAAGGGTATATACTGAAAGAAAAAAGGAGGCTACAAGCTATGAAAAAATTTATATTAGGTTTTATAACAGGCGGTATAATCTGTGCGACAGCGACAGGTTTCGCCGTAGAATATGCAGTAACGGCTAACCCGTTCCCCGTTGCCGTAAACGGTACGGAAACGGCGATTGAGGGTTACAACATCAACGATAATACATATTTCAAATTACGTGACGTTGCCGACGCTGTAGGCGGTTTCAATGTTGCTTTCAGTGACAACACTATTACGATTGATACCGATACCGCCGCACAACCAACACCGACTGTAAAGCCGTCAACTGCTTCCGACTTGTCACCTTTGCCGGAACTAAAAACCGAACAGCGTGACGGCGTACAGTATGTTAGTTCATATGACATAGAGGATATGCTTAAAGGTATAGGGCTAAACGACTACGCTTTTGCTGTGGACTATTTTTATAATGTAAATGACCCTTTAAACCCTTTACTGAAAGACATTCCTTTATACGAACACGGTATTGACCTAATCCCACTTGATTACTATAATTCTACAATAGTCCCACTTATCAATAGCTTGCGATAATTAAAATACGGCTGATTTCAGCCGTATTTTTTTTATGACATTGCGTCTAATCTTTTTGTCAAAATATCAATTTTATTTTTCAACCCATCAATATCTTTTTCAGTTGCTACAGGTTTCCCCTCAACACATAGCTTTCCACCCTCGACATCTATACCCTTGTAATCTTCGTTATTTGCCACATACGGTACCAAACGTGCATACGGTGTCGAATAATTGCCGTCCTTATCCGGTTGGTAACTATCGCCGTAAAATTCAATATCTTTGGTGTTGTTGCCTGCCATACCGACACGCAACATACCCTGTATCAAACAGTCTTTCATTGTCTGAATACTTCCGGCAAACACACCCTCGCCGTCCTCGTTCAAATAAATGGCTTGCTTTTTGTTTTTGTCGTAAATGATAAAAACAAATTCGTCATTGTAATTTCCCAAACGCACACGGACGCGGTTATCTATATCTTTTATCGTCAACAAATCGCCGACAATTTTCAACAGCTTATTGTCCGACTGCACCTCGTTTCGGTCTGTGTTCACCGTTCCTTGTACTTTTCGGATATTTACACTGTTATTCGCTGTCTGCCACTTTGAATGTTTCTTTGTCGCTTGCTCTGTCTGCCATAGTCCAATAAAAAAATCACGTCTGATATGCCCGATTGATATATTACTCTCTTTCGGTTCCAGTGGATATGCCTGATACTCAATTACCCTCTGCACATATTCCGTACCGTCTATGTCAAATACGTGTACTGTATCGCCTATTTCCAACTTTTCCGCCGCACCGTATTCGGCTAATTTTGATAGGTCAATCAATTTACCGCTGATTGTCAACTGTGGTACGTCAATTCTATCCTCGTTATCCTCATCAAATTCCCACTTTGCATTACGGTACAGTTTGGCCGCTGATGTATAATCGCTATAGTCCTTGTACCCCTCTTGTACTCCGTATTTTTCAATGTTTGGACTGTCTATATATGCTTTGCCACCGTTTACACTGCTGACTGTTAAATCATCACTTCCGAACGCCCATAAACGCGTTATCATATCGCTTACGTTGCGTTCTATTGATATGCTTTGCATATTCTTTTCTAAACGCAGTCTGACGCCGTTATCTGTGCCGATACGTTCAACAATGGCAATGTTACATACAATGTTGTTATTACTGTCGATAGTTGTTTCGTGGAATATCTCGCCACGTCCCAAATTTTCTATTATCGTTTTTATAACGTCCCACAAATTTGTTTTGTCGGTAGAGAAAAAATCAATCAGCAGTTCATCATCTGCAACCCACTTCATTCCTTTGGCGGTCAACTCGGCATTTGTCATAATGTGAAAAATACACTTCTCACCTACAGACTTTTTGAATTTTGATATAATATCAATCGCTTGTTTTAGAACATATCTTGAACTTTTACCGATATTGTCGCCGATTGTCGGTATAAACGCTTTCTGTGCCTCATACACAAAATGCGGTGTACCGTAAACGTGCAGTGAATCCACACCGTTCATATTTCGCGTTGTTCGGCTGATTTCGTATATATGACCGTTTACGCTAACCAACATATTTTGACTGATTAGACGTGCCTTTTCGTCGTATGGATAGTCAAATTCAATACTTCCTGTATCGTTCAATATCCTTGTTTCTTTGACGTTGTATGCGTTGTTCAGTACCTCACCTGTTTCAAAACTGTCTGTATATCTGTCGTGCAATCGCATAAATGTTATCTGTCCCATTTGTATAAGTCCTCCGTTTCTGTATTCCAAACGTATTGCGGATAGAATGAAAATTCAACCGTTGCCGTCGTGGATAAATTTATTCTATTCGCCCCTGTTTCCAGTTCAAAAAAATTACCTTTGATTTTTTTCATAATACTGTTGCCGTTTACGTCTGTTACCGACTGTTTGTCGCAGTCAATAACACAGTTTTCCGACACCGTAATACTGATACCGTTACAGGTTATCGTTGTAGGTTTTGTGACGTTTGTAACACGCAAAACAGGTCTGACAGGGCGGTCGCCTGTGTTATGTATTGTACTGTCGCCTGCCGTTGTAATCGTGTAATATTCATTCGGTCCGATTGGTATTTCATCATCTAATTTGATGTTTTGGCTATCCAATATCGGACCGTCAAAAATATCAAATACCAACGCCGCCCACGTCTGCACCTTGAACGACACCGAAATGACCGCTTTGCGTCCATAGTTTTCAGGTTTGTAATCTATTGTTTCAATAACCGACGCCTTCCATTTGACATTGGGTGTGTCGTCAAATATCAACTCACCACGCCCCATTAACCACGTTGTGATTTTTGTGATTTTGCTGTTCAGTTCAGACATATCCGCCGCCGATATTTGCAAATTCATTTTAAATACACGGTTTTTATAAAATTCACGGTTGTACGCATTTGCCGTTGAAAAATCATATTCACCGTCTATATACGGGCTGTCATATGTCTGTATTTTCATTTCCGGTTTAATCGGACGTGACTGTGTTTGTACAGTCACGCCGAAATCGTTTGAATGTTTGTTTTTAAAATAAAATCCGTTTCGCATTTTCTACCTCCGCGCATTATACATAGCTACCCAAAACGGCGCTGTCAGTCGTATTGATTGTGATTTTACTGTTGTTGTTATAGTTCTGCTGTTCAATCTTAATGCCCTTAATAGCCTCTATAATCTCACCCAAAGTCTTGGTTATCTTATCATTGCCGCCGCTGACTTCCTGTGTTATATCCGCCACAATACCCGTCACGTCTATACTGTCAATGTTGGTTGCAATGGACTTGATGAAATCAGCCTTGCTGTTTTCCAACGCGTCATACTCCGCCTCCAACTTCTCAATCGTGGCATTGTTCTTGACCTGTAATTGATACAGTTCTTCGTCACGTTGCAGTTGTTTCATCTGCTCTTGCAGTTCCTTGTATTTTTGTTGTCCTCGGTCTGTTACTGCATTTGCGTAAATATCCAACTGTGCCTGTGTTTCGGACATATCAGCCTTGCGGTCCTCTACCGTCCAACTGTCCTGTAATGCCTGTTCCTGTGCAGAAAATTCATCACGCAGTTTATTGATGTAGTCCTGCTGTTGCTGTAGCATATCGTCAAACGATTCGCCCGCTTGGTCGAACATATCGTGATTTAGTTCAGTCATATTTTCGTTGTATTCTTTGCGGCTGATTAACCCCAAATCATAGTATTCCTGTGTATACTGCTGAATACGTTTTAAACCGGCGATATATTCTTCATCAGTCATACCGTAATACTTGCGTTGTTCTTCCAACCAGTTCTTTGACTGCTCCACACGCTCCGAATACATATCCGAACCTAATTCACTTTGATACTTGTCGAACTCGTCCTGTGTCAACTCGCCGTTCGCCAATTCCTCACGGTGCCTGTCCATAACTCGGTTATAGGCATCAAGCGGATTATCGCCGTTATCTTGCCAGTCGTTGAAATATGTATGCTCGCTGATGTAGTCCTTAGATATGTTGTATTCTTGTTCAATCTGTTCTTTGCGTTTATCTAAATATTCTTCATTCAGCTTGTTTTTAGCCTCTACATATTCTTTGTGGCTGATTATACCCTGTGCGTACATTTGTTCGGTGTACGTCTGTATTCTGCCGATACCTGCGATATAATCGGCGGCACTCATACCGTTGTATTTTTCTTGGTGTTCCAACCAATCGCGACTGTATTCGGTCATATTCTCGTATAACGTTGAACCTATACTTGACATTTCTGTCGTATAGTCCTCCCACGTCATACGTCCTGCCTCGACTTCCGCCATATTGCGGTCACGAATACGGGCAAATGCGTCGATAGGATTGTCACCGTTGTCGTCCCAGTCATTCAGTGCCGCGCGTTCTTCAATGTACGACTTTGACAGGTTGTTTAGCTCCTGCGTGCGTTTCTGTGTCAGACTGAATATTTGTTCCTCTATGTCGGCAATATCCTTGTCGTTCGACTTGAATTTCTCTTGAAATTCTAACCACTTCTCTAATTCTTGTGCAGTCGTTACTGCGTGCGTTTTTGTGTAATGCGTCCAATCGTCCTTGGCTGATGTAAACGCGTCCGAATTGTCTTTTCCTGTTGCGTAATGCGGTATACCCATACCCGACATTATCGCCTTGGTTTGTGACGCTGTGTACACCTTTGCACCCTTTGACAACGGCAATACTACGTCCTTGCCCTGTGGTATAAATGCACGTCCTTTATCAACGATTAATTCTCGTGGGTCAGATATACCCTTTTCATCATTAACCATTGCCAAACCGCCCTCGAAGTTCTGCGTACCTTTTGCGACTTTCTTTTTGACGAACGTTCCCGTACTGCCAAAACGTGCCGCAGGAGCACTTTTATCGCTTAGTCCCTCTATAGACGAACCCTCAACAGAAACAGTATAATGGACTGTCGCAAATTTATCTTCAGGTTGATAGCCGTCAGGTTCTGCACTATTCTTCTTAAATGTAACATTGCCCTCTTTGGGTGGTGCCGTATAGTTGTCGGGTTCTGTGCTGTCGTTAGTCCATATAACTTTACCCGTTGCAGTGATTTCACCCAACTTATTACCATTCAAATCGTTAATATCAAAACCGCCTGTATCGACATTAAATTTAATCTGAACTTCGTCATTTTTGACAAGTTCTTTTAATTTTTCATCAGCTGTGTCCAATACAGAAATATCACCCTCGGCACTGACTTGTAATTGTACATTGCCTGCGTTATTTATTTCCTCGACAGCATTTTTTGCGTTCTCGATTGCAGACACATCACCGCTTGCGTCAATTTCAATATGTTTATCCTCAGGCAATAATCCCAAACTGTGCGCCAATGCGTCAACTTGCTCTGTGCTTAGTCCCAAATCGCCACCTAAACTTGATAGGTCTTTCACTAAACCACTTACATCACCCGACGCTACAGCCTGTTGAATATCAGAAAAACCGTTTTTCATTAATGCGGCTTTCGTGACTATTTCCTCTGACGTTAGTCCGATTTCTTTACCTTGTTTGACAAAATCATTTACAACAGCGTCTAATGCGTTATTATTAATTGCACCTTGTAGGTCTTGAAAACCGTTTTTAAACAGTGCGATTTGTGCGGCAATGTCTTGATTTTCAAATCCCAAATCGGTCATAGTTGATTTGATTTGTTTACATACGTTATCAACTGCAATACCGCCACTTTCAAAGACTTCCTGCATATTCTTGAAACCGTTTAAGTTCATAGATTCCGATGTAACCACTTCCGCTACAGCTTGTAGTGATTCACGACCGTTATTTGCACGTTCGTCCATCTTTTCAATGCTTGTACTGATTTCGTTATATGCAGCTTTTATATTGTCAACCTGCTTTTGAACGTCTTTCATTTCTCCGAATGAAAACTTCTGACCTTGCATTTTTTCATATGCCCTTGAAAATTCACTGTCGGTCATTTCATTTACAAACGCATCTCTCGCTTGTATGGCTTTTTGGCGTCTTTCTTTGTCACCGCTTGCATACGCCGCAGTCATTTCTTCTTGCAGTTGTTGGTATTTTTCTTTAACATCAGTTGCTTGTTGCAACCATTGACTCATTTCTTCTTTTTGATTTTTGTAGTCCATACCATAGGAACTACCTTTTTGAAGTGCGTCGTACCCCTCTGATACTGTCTTTTGTGCCTTTTTGCCTGATGTTAAATCCAATGCGTCTTTAATTTCGTTCGCACTGTCTTTGGCGTTTGAAACCGCCATTGCAAGTGCGGTGTCAAATTCGCCCGTATCAATCATTAATTTTATGGTATCATCATTTGTAGTCGCCTTGATTCCCTGCATAATGTCGTTTATGCGGTTTTTAGCGCTTTCGAGTTCTTCGGGATTTAATGTACCGCTGTTGATTGATTCGTTTAGTTTTTCGTATTCACTTCGCAGATTTTCCAAATGCGAAACTTGGTTGTCTGCGTCTTGCCACTGAGAATATAATTCCTTGTAGCTTTGACCCAATTTTGCGTTGTTTTCAATAGCCTCTGTAACGTGGTCGGCAACAACCTTATACCCTGCAACAACCGCAGCAGGCGCTAATACTGCACCGAATATCGGCGCTAATGCAGAAAATGAACTGCCTAACCCCGCAGTCGATACTTTTATCGCTGACGTTGCGTCTGCTATAATAGGCAATTTATCGCTGATTACTCCTAATCCCTCAACAAAATCGCCTGCACCCTTAATCACTCCGACACCGACTTTTGACAATGCACCTAAAGCAATGACCGTAGCACCGGTATTAACAACAGCACGTTTTTGCTCGTCGTCCATTTGCGACAATCCTTTTGCAAAATCAGCTACTGTGGTGCTTGCGTCTTGTATTGACGGCAACATTGTTTCGCCGATACTTCTTGCCGCCTCAACAATATTGTTTTTTGTGTTCGCCAATTTTGATGCGGTCGTTTCATTCTTTGCATTAAATTCTTCTTGCAATGCCGTATTTTCTTGGTATGCGGTGTTTGAACGATTGACACTCTCGGTTACTAAATCATAACCGTTGACTAATGCCATCATAGCCTGTATATCCTGCGTATTGTTTATACCCAAATCGTCCAATGCCAATGTTAAGTTCTCGGCAGACTGCAAGCCTTTTAACAGTCCGTTAAATGCACCGGAGCTGTCAGTATTCCACTGCTTTTTAAACTCTTCCGCACTTTTACCGCTATACTTTGCGAATTTCGTCAAGCCCTCTCCGCCGCTTGCAACGGCTGTTTCTATGGATAGCCACGTACGACCTATCGCACTACCGCCCATTTGTGCCTCAATGCCTAATGATGATAGTGCGGCAGAATAACCCAACACGTCCGCCGCCGACATTCGTACAGATGAACCGTATTTACCCATACGCAATGCCATTGCCGCAATCTCCGATTCTGTTGTCGCACTGTGGTTACCCAAATCAACGATTGCACTGCCGATATTACGGATTTCGTTTTGACCGACACCCATAACATTCTGAAAACGTGCCAGTGTTGCGGCACCCTCTTCGCCGACAAGGTTTGTTGCTGAACCCATTTGTGCCATTACTTCCGTAAAGTCGACGATATTTTCTTGGGATATGCCTAACTGACCGCCCGCCGCCGCAAGTTCGTTTAGTTCAGTCGTTGTTTGTGGTATCGCGCCTCTGCCGTCAATACCTGTTGTTGACAAATCAATAATGCCTTGCTTTATTTTGGCTAACTGTTCCGGTGTAGCGTCAACCGTCTTTTTAACTCCGGCAAAACTATCCTCAAAATCTATCGCAAACTTGGCACTCGCAACACCGCCCGCGGCAAGTGCAGTCGCCGCATACTGTAACGGTTTAGTTACAGTATCTATACCCTCACCGACTTCTTTCCACCGCTTACCTGTATTCTGTAGGTTCTGCGCCTCATCTGCACGTTCAGCGGCTTTTAAGCCTTTCTCGTATTCCTCGTATTGCTCCGTTGCTTTTTTGACGGTTGCTTGTGCGTCGGTATATGCCTTTTTACTTCCCGACAATGCCGCCTCTTGCGTACGAATAGAATCGGATATACTTTGACTTTGCTTTGTGTATGCCTCAATCTCGGTATTTACCCAATTCAATGCCTTTTGGTTGTCTTTGTATGCAACACTGTTTTTGTCAAGACCTTTATTCGCCTCTGTCAGCAACCGTTTTTCATTTGAACGCAAAGAAATTTGTTTATCTAATTCCGTTTTCTGCGCTTTCAGTGCCGTAACATTTTTATTTACAGACTTGACGTTATCCTCATACGCTTTTTTTGTATTCGTCAATGCCGTACGGCTTGTTTGCAAGGTGGTTTGCGCGTCTTGCATTTGCTTTTTATATGCCGTAAGACCTTTTGTACTTGTATTATTATTTTTGCTTTGCGTCTGCTCCAATTTTGACAATTCACTTTCAACACTGCTTATTGTCGCCTCTAAGTCGGACGCATCACCTCTTATTCTTACTACTAATTCCGCCGCGTCAGCCATTACAAATCACCTCACTACATTCCATAAAACATTTTTAAATACGGGTCATTTCCCGTATATTCTTCTTCCTCGTCCTCGATTATAACTGCAAGTAATAATCTTGGGTCTTGTTTTGCCAAATCATTCGGCAGTATACCGTGATATTTCAGCATTGTCCCATATAAATCGCTTAATCTTCCTTTTCGGTTGCCTGCTCTGGCAGGCTTTCCTCGTTTTTTCCCGTAAAATCGTCCATAAACCACTTCATAACTTCACGACACATTCTCATTTTTGCTGAAACAGCCGTGTCCAAAATATCTTGTGTCGCCTCTGTACCCTCAAACAGATAGTCAACGGCATCTGCACATACCGACGTAGCCGTTACTTTTTCACCCTCTGCAACGTCCATGTATTCTTTTTCAACCAACGTTGCCGCACCGAAACACCACGGTTTTGATACATACTTCTTTTTGTTGTGTACAAATGTTAATACTCTTTGCATTGTTACTTGCTCCTCTCTATACGAAAAAAGCACGCCTTTCGGCGTGCCTTGTCTTAAAGTGCTTTCTTCACTGGATAGTAGTTCATATCCTTAAACCAGTTTTCTTCAAGTTCTGTCTTTGTGACACCTTCCGGCAAATCGCTTTCGTCAAAGTATGCGTAATAGTTGTTGTCAAAATCACGTTGTACGGCTGTGTATGTAGCCTTTGCGGTTTGCTTTTCAGGCGCACCGCTTGACGCTTTTGTTTTGCCGCCTACGTTTGACGCAAAGCTGTACGAACCCTTGTAATATCTTACATAACGGTATGAGCCGTCGGATTTCATAATTCTCCACGCAACACCGAAATAAACGGTTTTTGTATCGTTGCCGACCTCTACTACACCGTCTTTTTGTGTCAGTCCACGCCACATTGAATCAACTTCCGGTGGAATATCGGCATTTGTGATGTCGTGACCTAATTTTTCAATGTAGTTTGATGTTTCATACGCACCGTTATCGGCATCAAAAACATCACTGCCGCCTGCGTCTGTCGGTGCAATTTCGACAGTACCTCTTAAATTATACGGGTCACCATATGTTGCGCCCTCTGATGTGTCTGTTTTAACTGCGAAAAATGTGTACTTGTCCACACCTATTGTAGGTAGTGGTTTTCTTTTCTCTGTATTTGCCATAAATCAATCATTCCTTTCTACTACTTTCGTAAATCTCATTGTCCTATGTTTTATGCTTTTATCATCGGGATTTGGTACGTCCATTGTCATTTCGTGATAATATTCATTATCAGTCAACAATTTATATACCCTCTCCGACAATTCAAAACACGTTTGCGGATAATCGGCGTAAATATCAATCTGAACAGTCGTATCATTCGTAACAACCGTATTGTCATATGACATTGAGCCTTTGTCCGTTAGTGTGTAATATGCTATTGCAGGCAATTTATTAAAATTATCGGGATATGCAAAACATACACTTACACCGTCTATTTGCTTTAAAATATCCCGTAATTCCAAACCAATATCAAACACCGTACCCCTCCTTGAATTTTGCGATTATCTCGCTGATGTTATTTTTCAGTGCAGGTACGAGGAACGGCTGTGGTGCTTGCCCCGACGTTGTGTAAAATCGACCGCCACTGTAATACGTCCAGTGTCTTTTTGACGTATGCGAAACAGATTTGTCGCCCTTTGAGCCTGTGCCGAATTCGACATAAATACCGTAATCGGCAGTCGGACCGATTGCAACACTGTCACCGTCCACTTGGCTTACGATACTGCCTTTTAATCGCCCTGTTGCAACAGGACAGTTTGCCACTGCGTGCGCTCTTACGACTTCACCCGCCATTGCCAAACCTCGCTGTATTTTATCGCCCGACGCATACTGTGTCAGCTTGTCAACAACGTCGTCTATCCCCTCGATTGAAAAATTCATTTCAGCCTACTCCTCTCAAGCATTGCTACCAAACCGCTGTCCCATTTCTGCACATATGTTATATCGTATATATCGCCGTCATATTCAACCTTACTGCCGACATTTACATCGTCCGACATATCACAGAACATACGCATTTGACATTCTATATCAAGACCGTATTCTTCTCTTGCTCTGCCACCACTGTACGGTTGTATATCGGCTTTGATTTCGGATAATACCGTCTTTTCAGCTTTGCCTGTATAGTCGTCAATCTCGTATTCTGCAATTATGACGTCTTTATTATAAAACCTACTGAATACCGACATCACTCGGAACACGCCCCTTTCGTTTGCGGAACGGGTCAAGACGTTTATAATAATTGCTGAAAATCTCATCATTATCATTTTCGGCATATGTTACGGAACGTTCGCCCTCGCTTACGCTCTTGACTACTTCGGGACTTTTACTGTCCCCGTAGCCTTTTATTCTATACATATCCGCCGCAATCTTCGGAACAAGACTTTCAAGCTGACGGGGCAAAACCTCAATATGACAGTAAGACATAATCATATTAATTGTGTCGTTAATCAAAAAGGACAACAAGCCGTCTTGCTCGTCGTCCTTTATTCCTAACAACATTTTCAGTGTCCCTAAATGCTCCATATTATTCACCGCTTACAACGTCGGCACTGCCCGACTTTCTCGCTTTGCCGTCTGCGGTAACTTCCGCAACTGTAATCTTGTGACCGTTTGTCGCAGTGATTTCGTCACCGTTGTTAAACTCTGTCCACTTCGACAAATCGTCGTCATACGCAACACTTGGAGCGGTGCTTGCGGCAGCCTTGTAAACCAACTTGTGACCGCCGATAGGCTTTGGCGATACCGTAATAACGGTGTTGCCTGTTGTGCCTGCAACCGATTCAACTGTCAATTCGCCGAGTGTCGGAACACCGTTCTTAAATGCGGCAAATGCGTCGTCCTTGACAACAAGGAAACCTAAACGCATAGTAGCCTTGATTGCAACCATATCTTGCTCGGCAAGTGATAGCGGTTTACCGTCACTGTCAAGAGTGCCTTGTAGTGTTGCCTCTGTAAGAATTTCATAGTTGATACCTGCACGCATACCGACAACGGCATACTTGAAGTTACCTGTGATAATATCGGCACGTTTATTGTCCCACGCACCGTTACGTACAAATTCGATAGGCTGACCGTACAGCTCACCGCCTGTTGTACCGTTGACATATGCAGGTGCGCCGTTTGCGTCACGCAATTTTCTCAGCATATTCTTAACACCGATACGACCGATAAATCCCGACGGGTCATAGCCGTTTTCTTCAATCATCGACATTGCGTCAGACATAGCAATATCAATATTTGCGTTGTCTGTAACAACCATATGCTTACTGTCGATAGCGTTCATAATGTTTGTCTTGAACGGTGAATTTGTACCGAAAATGCACGCCGCGTCAATCGCTCTGTAGAATGCCTCTGCGATTTCTGGCTTTAGTTCTTCAAATACGCTGATAGTCGTATCTTCCAACTTTTCTTTTGTTACCGGAATAATAACGGCTAACTTCTTAGCCTCGATTTCAGGGTGAATCCAAGTAGCACCGCTTGTCTTAATTCTTTCACCCTCACCGACCCAGTAAGCACCCGGACCGTCTGTAAGTACGTTAAACTTCTTTTTCTCGTGTTTCATTTCCTCGACTTTCGCCATTCTTAAAACACTTGAACCCCTTGTCACCATTTTGATGATGTCTGTTGCTTGCTCGACAGGCACAAAGCCTGTCAATTCATTTTTCAAATAACCCATTTATTTCACTCCTTATCTCTGATTTTCTCTGATTATGTCCATAAAACTGCCTGTGTTGTGACCGCCACTGCCACCGTTTAAATTCGGTGTTTTTCCCTTTAAACGCTCGGTAACACCTGCTTGTACATCTTTGTCATAGCTTTCTTTTATCTTGTCAATAACCGCCTTTGTGCTATCCTTGTCCTCTGCTATGATGTACTTTGCAATCTCGGCGGACAGTCCGACTTTGGCAAGTTCCGTTTCGGCATATGCAACGATTTTTTCACGTTCAAACTCTGCCTTTGCTTTTTCAAATTCTTCTCGTTCCTTGTCGTCGTCCTCTTTTTTTCTTTGCTCGTTTGTCAACTTGGCTTTTCTCATGCCCTCGTTTTCAGCGTCCTTTAGCTTTTGCTCAAGTTCCTTTTCCCACTCCGCTTTCGCCTTAGCTATCGCTTCGTCAATCGCCTTTTGATTGTCGCCGTCTTTTTGTTCGGTTGACTTCTGCTCTGTGGACTTCTGCTCTGTGGACTTCTCTTGCTCTTGATTTTCTGTTTGCTCTGCTGTATCTGCCATTCAAATCATTCCTTTCTGAAAAATTGTATAAAAATAAGACGTATAACCCCACGTCTAACAGGGAGATAATCGGATCACCATTCCTTTCTTCTATGTGTATGTTGTGCCTACTCTCACACTATCACCGCCTTTCAGTGTATCAAAAAAGCACGTCCGAAAACGTGCTTTTGCGTATATTTAGTTATTTTTATCTGAAAATTATCTCATTGCCTTTATCCACAAAACCATCAGGAATATTTTGTAGTACAATCCACGGTGAGCCACCTTTTGAAAAGCACCCTCTTGTTTTTTCAACTTTAAACTCTTTTGTCGTATATACTTGCTTATGCTTATTGATGATTTGCAATAGTTTCGCATTCGTAAAATCTTCCTTGCACGGAGTGCAATCCACAATAAATTGATTGTTTATTTTTTGAACATTTATTATTTCACACATAACTATCACTCCAAATACAATAAATTTCGTACGTCTTTTAATTTTTTACCCGTTTTATGTAATCTATATACCCCGTCCCTTGCGAGTACCATTCTTTCGCTGTTTGATAAATTGGGTGTTAATATTGCCGCCCTCAAACTCGCCTGCACTTCTTCTAAAATATCATCACTTTGCGTCTTTCCGTTCAAAAATGCCGCACGGTGTCCGATTATTTCGTGAGCTATGGCACCTTTCATAGAAACATTACTGTTTGGATTGGATTGCTTTTTCTCTGACGGATATACATCAGTTCCAATTCGTAAAACGTCCGCTAAAGAGCCATATGCTGTACAATCATAATCAACATAATAAATACGTTCTCTTGGCATACCCAAAGAAACCGCATAATCTTTAATGCTGTCTATTTGTTCCTGTGAAAGATTTTTCTCGTTTCTTCTTCCGCCCGTAGATACTTTCAATGTATCTTTATCTACCTTTATTATACCACGTTTTTCACTATTTGCAACATATTTTAACGCATTTTTCTGTTCGTCCGACAAACTGTTTTTCCATTCGTCAAACGTCATACTTCCGTCAACCTTGTAATTTTCGCCAGTGAGCGGATCGCGTGCAATACGACTTGTCAAATTCACGTCTGCCATAATCGTAACACACCGACAACGTGGGTGTATCGGTGGGAAGTTTTCGCCCTCAACGGCTTTGTCGGTATCAAACACGCTACCGTCAAGACTTCCGCACCTGTCACACGTCAATTCAGACAGTGCCGCAACAAAACGATACTGTTTTATACCGATTTCCTCATACGCCATCTTTTGACCTTGGTTCATAAAATGCGCCGTTTCGCTCCTCACAAGCGTTTCGGCTGATGTTCGTATTCCACCCGGTGCAGTATCTTTGACGTAATCAATCAGCTTGTCGGTCATACGGCTTACACTGTGACCGCTGATTATACCGTCCTCAATCGTCTGTCCGACTGCCTGTATAAATCTGTCGTTATGTATCCACACTCTCTCGCTGTAGTTGTGACCGTGCCACGGCTCACTTAACACTTTATTAACCGCCTTTTGCGGTACAAGTGGAAAATCAATACCGCAGTTTAAACCTTGTGCGGTATCAAAAATATTCGTATAATACGCCGTCTTTACCGCACTGTCATACAGTTTCTTTTGCTCCTTTATAGCCTCGTTTGCAACGTGCCTAAAGTAAATATATACATTACGTTTCAGTCCCTCTAATCGGCTAATTCTCGCACCATATGCCTGTGCATTTATGCGGTTTAGAATTTCCTTTTTGACTGTCTTGTCGTCTGTTTCGTCGTACAGTTCAAGCAGTTCTTCGTACTGTTTGTCGCTGTCGGCTATACTCATCAGCCGACGTGCCTCTTTTTCGGGTATATCGGTTGAAATATAGGCTTTAAACGTTTTCTCAATATCATTGTTTACATTCTTGATTGCTCGCTCATATGCCTTAATTACACCGTCCTTAACGCTGTCCGCTTGCGATTGTAAATATGTTTCAACTTCAACGGCACGTTTTACCCAATATGCCTTACTCTTCATTGTAGTTTACTTTCCTTGCCGAAATTTCTGCGATACGCATATCTTCGGCGGACTTTTCCGCTTGCTCTCTGCGTGCAATTTCAACTTCTTCCTTTGCGTCTGTGATGAATGGCAAACGCTCTAATAATGTTTCGTCAGACGCAAGACCTTTGAGGTAATTAATCATCTGTGCTATTTCAAGTTCGTTTGCAGGCAAGTTATATGTAAATCCTATATCAACTCTGTGCGACGGCACTTCTTTCATTGCGTTTAATGTCACTAAGAAATTGTTGTAAATCTCTAAACGTTTTCTTAATGTCTTAGCAAAATTACGTTCTTTGTTCTTGACGTGCTGTTCAAATCCCAACAGCTTATACTTTATCGCCACACCCGACAAATTGTTGCCGAAACTTTCGTCCGACAAATCGGGAACGTGTGACAGACGGTGTATATCGTCCTTGATGTCGTCACGCAACACCTTTGTATCAGCCTCGTTCAGCACCTTTGACAGATACTCCGCTTTTGCGTCGCCGTCACCCATCAAAATGCGTTCTACCAATAATTTTTTTGCCTGTTCGGTGTCAAGGTCGCAGTTACACAAAAACAACAGCGAATTAACAAATTGCTCTTTGTCATTAATTCTATCTGACATCAACACATTGTATGCGTCAATCTGTGTTATCAACTGTTCAAAATCGCCCTGCATTTCCGTATTATTTCTGTATTCAATAATCGGCACATCGAAAAAGTAATGTGGTTCAACATTTTGCAATGACAATGCCGTATAGCTGTCAAGACCTGTGTATGTATATATAAACGATTCGTCATACACACGACAAATACTGCCTGTGCAGTAGCCGTCAAGGTCGTATTTCTTGTAGTAATACACCGCAAACAACGGCTTTTCAAATGCCGACTGTGAGTAACATACAAATGTATGCTCCGGATCCAATCGGACACTTCTCGGCTTGCTTTTTTCGTCTGCATAAATCAGTTCATATGCTTTGCCGTAAATGCTCATATTCTTTACAATTTCACTGTCAACACTCGGCATATCCTGTTCCAAATATTCGTTTTTGATTGCCTCAATATCGTATTCGTCCGACACCGCATACGTTACAGGATTGCCGACAAGATAACTCTGTGTCATATCCGTTATGTACTTTGCGTGATTACACATTATGCGGTTGTTTGCCACGTTTTTGCCCCTTTTTCTGCGGTTTAAAATGCGGTGGTCGCCCATATAGTAATCGTGCAATAATCGGTATCTCTGTCGCTCTCGCTCGTGTCGTTCAATCAATTTCGTTATGATAAACGGTGTCACACCGCCTGCGACTATATCTTCATCAATTATCATATTCCGTACTCCTCTCTTGAATAGATTTTAGCTTTCTTATCCTTGCGCCAACTCTCAACGCCGTATCTCAGTGCCGCCATTGCGTCATCAAATACATTGACAGGTTCGTCCGTATATTCGCCCGACTTTTCATCAACTCGCCAACGCCATTGCTGTATCTCTTTGATTACATTCACGCAAGACGGATGAATATGTATCTTTCTGCCTTTTAACCAGTCAATCTGCGATTGTATGCTGTTCGGATTTTTAACAACTGCCCTTGCTCGATAGCCTGCCTTTCGCCACATTTTTATACGGTCCGGCTCTGCACTGTCGCACCACATTGCAAGACTTTTACTGAACTTACCGTCAGCCTTAGTGATAATTTCGGTCGTATCCATTTCGTGTACATACAGTTCATTACAAACGTAAATATCGCCGTCCTTATAGCCTAACGTCAATATAGCATTTGCGTGATTAAAGCCGAAGTCCTGTCCTATCGCCATAGCGTCAAAACGGCTCATATCTGTTTCAAATTCCTCAATGCGATAATTTGAGAATATCAATCCGCCTGTTTCGCCCCATTCGCCCAAGCCGTAAATCCTGTAGCCCTCAGGGTCAACCTCTTTACGTCGTAACATACGTTGTCGATACGCCTCATCACAAAATCGGTTTGTTAAATATGTGCTTTGATGCGTTAAGACGTTATCGTCCTGTATATCGAAAAACACTTTCTTTATCCAGTGACTTGACGATACAGGGTTAAATGTCAATTTTATCTGATAAAAAAGACCGTCGGGGAGTTCACCTCTCAAACGGTCATCTATAATTTCAAAATCCTGTTGCACAAGCTCCGTAGCCTCTTCAATCCATACATCTGTCAATTTACCGTTTGCAAATGTGATTGATTTCAGCTTTTCACGTTGCTTGTTATCGTTTACACCACGAAATATAATCTTGTTGCCGTTTATACAGGTGAACGACAACGGACTTTGCGTAACTCGCCACGCTCTGCCAACGCCCATACGGTTTATGGCACTTTCAAGCTCCGCAAACGTACTGTCACGGTTTGTTATATCGGACTTTCTCACACATACAAGATTACGTCCCTTGTCACGCATTAAACGCAATATGTACAGTTGTGCAGTATCAACGCTCTTGCCACTTCCGGCACTGCCTTTCATTACAACATAACGCTTTTTACATTGATGTACAGGCTTGAATATCGGATTGAACGGTACTGTTATGTTGTTCATTCGTCCTCACCACCGTAATCAATTTTAATGCTGTAGTCCATATCACCGTCAACGTTTAATTTGTCTGTGAACAATGCGTAGTATTTACCCAACATTTCCGCCGCTTTGTTTACGTCAGACACCTTTGTCGGTATTTCAACGCATATCGGTTGCTCCGCCTCGTCAGTGACTTTCTTGCCCTTGTTGTCATAGTGTGATTTACGTGCTTTGCACGTCACAACAACCGTTTCGGGTTTCTCACGTCGCATAACAGCCGTAAGCGTTTTCAATACCTCATCTTGTTTGGCAATAAGAGCGTCCTCTTTCTCTTTCAGCCGTTTTTGAATATATTCCTGAATTTCAGGTTTCTTCAAGTTCTCATTCCCAATCGAATACGCTGTCTTTTCCGAATATCCCGCTCTTAACGCCGCTTGCGTTGCATTCAAATCAATCAAATATTCCTCACAAAATAACTTTTGTTTTTCAGTCACTCTTATCACCTCACTTTCGCATTTTCCGATTAACTACATCGTATATCCGTTTTTTATCATCGCACGTTTAAACGCTTTGCGCTTGTGCCTACACTCGCACCAATTTTTATTATCCTCGTTCCATTTGCGTATGAACTTCTTGCGTTCTCGTTCGTATCTTCGTTTTTGCCAATATGCCTTTATTCTTTCGAACATTGTTTTCACCTTTCCACTTCTTTTTTTATTTTTCATTTCAAAGTCTTTATGATTTCTTTCTCTCGTTCCGACAGCTCCCAAACATGTTCTGCAGCTTTAAGTTCTGCAGCTTTAAGTTCTGCAGCTTTAAGTTCTGCAGCTTTTTTGCCCGATATTAAATAACCGTTACCGAAAATGCTTTTTTTGAATTTTCGCTGACTATCTAAATCACGCATAAAATATCCATTTTCTCGCTTTATCGCAAAATCAACACCATATCGCGAAAGTGTATTCATTCTGCATGCTGTCAATATGTTATCAGGATAAGTATACTTAGGTAATTGTTTTTTTATTTTTCGCAAATTTTCTTTATCTGCATTTTCTAAACGCTTATATAATTTGCTACTACTTTCAATCAGATTATCTGTCATATTTGTTACAAACGATGTATTAACTTTTGCACCGTTTTCATATGTCACGCTATACCCTACGCAGATTATATTTGCGTGTCGTGTTAATCCAATAATAGTTAAACCCGGTGCAAACAAGAAAAATTTTATCCCTTGCGATTGATACCATTTCACTATCTGTGCCAATATTGAAAACGGCGGATTATCCACAACAATACTATCAGACATATAATTATACTTCTCGTAATCTCCACCCGGATAAAAAGGACGTACAAACTTGTTACGGTCCACTTTAAATCGTGTTGCAACATAATCCGCAACCGTTTCGTAAATATTATCAGGTGTATAACAATCATCAGTCGTTTTCTTCGGTTTAAATTTATCTTCAAATTCTTTATATTCAGTTGTATTTTCTCCGCCGTAAACATTCTCGGCTTTATCCTTAATATCGTTTAAATCCATATTTCCTCCAAATAAAAACAGACTGCATATGATTAACACATACAATCTGTTTAATATAATATCTCCACTCCCACCAATCAATTTTGAGATATTCACCCATCATCTCACGATGATACACTTACCTTTTTACGAAAATAATGAGCGGTAAGATATAGAACACAAAATATTGCACTGTATATATGTTTTGCATTATTTTTTGTTTTGCCCATTATTTTTCACTATATCCATTATACCACTTGACTTTTTCCCAAAGTGCAATTTTTAAAAATAATTTAATTTTTTTGCTAATTTATATGTAAATTCCGAACGATAATACTGCCACGTCCTTTTACACGGTGCAGTATCCTTATTTCGTTTGCTACGATAAAGGCAAAACTCACTATAGTCAAGAAACGCTTTGTATGCGTTGAACGGCTTACCTGTGTATGTCTTTGAATACTTTGCTTGCAATTCAAAAATGACCTGTTCTATCGCCTTAATCTGCCCGTCTATGGTACACAGTACAAGTGCTTTTTGTTCTGTCGGGTTGCCTATATTATTTCCTTTCGGTAAACCGTCAGCAGGAGCGGGACTGCCATATAACAACCGTTCACGCTGTTCTTTTAAATTCGGATAATTCTCCAACAAATATTTCATTTGCATATATATATTGTGGTTCATGTAATGTGAATTGTTTCGCTTTGGTTGATATTCTTTTGGCAATCTCGCTACCTCCTTATCATTTCTTATCCGGCACATACTCCGGACACTTTTCAATCCTATACGAATCATACGTCTTGCGGTGTACCTTTTCAGCAGTCCAACCCTCAACAGGCTGAAAGCAACTGCTCCACGAACAATCGCCGCAAGCTTTTTTGGCACGTCCAACATAATTGTTCTTTAGTCATTTTGCATCTCGTCCAATCTCTGAACATACTCGGTAAAATACCATAGCAGTTCATCTCTGAATACTTCGATAGCTTCCTCTGCTTTTTGGGATGTTGAGAAATATATAGCATTCGGTCGTCTTAATTTCCGTTCTATTCCTATGTTTAATTCATTTAAACTATAATTATATGCAAAACAATATTTATTGATTTTATCATTTTTCCAATCAGACACAGAAATAACCTTGTCATTTTGTGCCTGCCACTGTCTTAAACAACGCAATAACCTATCAGCTCTTGCATTGTTCTCAGCAATGGTTTTATCGCTGTAATAATTGCCTACATCATAACGATTTTGGTCAAATAGGACGGTATTCTCATTTTCTATTACTAAATCTATAGTATTGACAAAATAATACTTCTTATTGTTACATTCTTCTCTTCTCTCATATCCTGTTTTAGGCTTATCCTCAATCAATCCCAGCTTTTTTAGCTGTTCAAACAATACTGTCTCTTTTAACTGTTCCTCAGGTATTTCAGCCTGAACGCTTTTATCGTTCACTTTCAACTCTACTTTCATTACTTTTCCTCCTTAATTTTATTTCACCTCAACGCTCACACCCTCGTGCGTGTGCCAATACAATTTGTAATGATATGGGTCTGTATGTGTCCCTGTAATATCTTCAACCGCATACATTGTGTATTCATTTAAATACACATAGTTTTTCTTATACGAATTCTCACCCGTTTTAACAGTTATCACCAATTCGTTAGTTGTATTATTGGATATACTCATATATCCCTCCGCCTCAAGCACGATATTATCTGTTCGTGCATTGTAAACGGTGATTTTTCGTTCGCATTCAAAATAGTCTGCCTGTTTTGACATATTGTAGTTTACCATTTCCGCCTCCGAACACGCCGTCAGCATTACTGCTATGCAAAACATCATCAATATTCCAATTATTTTTATAAATCTTCTTTTCATTTATTATTCCTCCGTATAATCCTAACCTCATTTCCTATCTTAATTTGTTCGTAAAAGTCTATCATACCTATGTTTCCGGCTAAATCCAATGCTCCGAGCACTTTTGCATACCAAAACTCCGCCACATCACTGTTTATTGCTATTTTTATATTGTGCTTTGCATTTTCTATATAGTTATAAAACTCGTTTTTTAATTCTTCTTGTTTTCTTTTCTTAAACCTCTTTATCAAATTCATTTTTATTCCTCTCTTTCTTTATCACAAAATCACTTCTTTGCTATCTTCCCATATCTCTGCCTTTTCAGCCACTAACGGAGCAAGTCCCGCGTCAGTTGACACCGTATATTCACCATATCCTTGTTCCATTAATTCTTTGAACTTTTCATAAAAATCTGTGACTGTCATTTTCTTATTCCTCCAACAATTCGGGATTATCATTCATATCGTGTATATTGCCTATAACACTGGCTGATTTCCCGTCACCGCACCAGTATAATAAATCTTCTCGTAGCGTCATTAACGGCTCATGTTGCCACTCTATGACAAAACCGCAGTCATTACACGCACGTTGTCTGTCGTATGTATTTCTGTATTTAACTATTCCTAAACACGCTTTCTCCGTTGTGAAATGCGGTTCATATCGGAATATACTTCCCTCAAAAACTCGGTTTCCTTTTTTGTCGGTAACTCCTGTAAATTGTCCTACTGTTTCAGGTATAACCCTATGTGCACAGTCAACATCATTTGATGAATTATCAATTATATACACTACTTCATCTTTTACATCATCAGCTTTTTGCTGAAATATACCGCCTGTTATCCATTCTCCATTGTCTATACGTTTACCTCTGAATAGTATCTCTCGCATTATGCATCCTCCTCAATACTTACAATCAATTTCCAACTTGCTCGCCATTGCCTTTTTTATAATTTTCAGCAACGTTTTATTTGTGTGTTTCGGTAGCGGCTTTTTGTTGTAGCCGCTACCCTTAAATCCCTTATACTTTTTGCTCATTCTGTAAACTCCAATTTCAAACGTTGTCCACATTCAACGCAATATTTATCGCCGAATATGTCTTTTGTACCGTTGCCGCAATTAGGACAAATGAATTGATTGCCGTCAAATCCTATTTTTTGGGGAATTTGTTTTTTCAATGTTTTTTGTACAATAGCCAATGCCATATCTTGTTCGACAGTCATTTCGTCTTTTCGTATAGCATTTGTAATAACCTCTATTGTTTGTTCGTATGTCATTCCTCTTTTCATCGGCTCAAAATTTTTATCTTCCTCCAACAGAGCCGTAAGCAACAGCAAATAATTTATACTGTCACCTATCTTTTCAGCCCACATTTCTTCTGATATTGCCTTGCCCTGTTCGTAATCGTCAATCAAATCATACACGCTGACAGTATGCTTTGCCATCATACCGCCTAACGCTTTTACAGGTGTACATTTCTGCAATTCGCCTGCTACTTTGAAATTGTGTAATCTATCATCGGTTGCATATTCTTCCGCTTTACTGCATAGAACGCTTTTACACGTTTCTATGCGGTTATTTATAACTTCTTCAAATTGTTCAGTTCTCATATCGTCACCTCTTATTCGCACGGCTCGTACTTCGCGTGGAACACATCAGGCTTACACGGGTAATATTCCCCTCGTAGTCCTCTGATGATGTAATCGCCGACGCTTGCCTTCATATCGCCTTCTAATGTTGATATAAATATAACAGGCTCTAAGCCCTCTACACGGATAATATGTTTTTCTAATCCATTTGTAAATTTTATAATTTCATCAAGGTTATGCCCTTCCCATTGTACCGCCTCAATTTCACACGGTTTTGTTCTAAACTTCATTCTTGTTCCTCCAATTCAATCACCTTAAATATTTCACTTTGTTGTTTAGCACCGTCATTTTTATCAATAATGCCCTGTTTTATTGCAGTATATAAATCAGCTAATCGTGCTATGATGAAACATTCCCCGCAATTAAATTCACCACTGTTATACATATCGTCATAGCATTTTGCAAACTTTTCGCCATCGGTTACACATATATCCGACAATTCGTTTGCCTTAGCTTTCAGCTTATTTCTTGTAGCTTTATCAATCATCATTCAGCACTTCCTCAATGAACTTTTTAAATCCGTCAAATTCAGACGGTCTAAGGACTGTCACCGCACCGCCGGAAGTTAATATTTTATCTAAATGACTGCGTTGCAACGGTGCCAACTTACCGTGTTCAGCTTTAATTTCAACACCGATAAATCTACCATTTGCACATACAATCAAATCAGGAACGCCCGCTCTTGTACCTCCGCAACCATAATATTTAACCACATAACAGCCTTTACTTCTAAGCCATTGCTTAACTCGATTTTCAAAATTCTTTTCCTCTGCCATCAGCCAAATTCCTTTCTGAATAATTCGTCTGTATAATCTTTTCGCATTAACAGACACTCATATATCTTTTCTTCCACGCTCTTATGACACATCATTATGTGATAATAGCATTGTTTTTCTTGACCGATACGGCATATCCTCGCTTTTGATTGCTCAAACAGTTCCGAACGTTCCGGCAGAGAAAAATATATAATTCTGTTCGCCTTTTGCAAATTTAATCCCATAGCTCCGGCTTGATATTGTATCAATGTAACTGAATTATCGTTATTTTCGTATGCCTTTAGGTCCTTAACTTGTCCGTTTACTATGCTTATCGGTCTATCAAACAGCACTTTTCTTAATGCTTCAAGTTCGGTATTGAAATTGTAGAATATAATAACCCTGTCAGATGTAGAATTAACTAAATCAATTAATCGCGATATTTTGTCTTTGCTATATGCACTGCATAACATTCTTGCATACAGTCTTTTTGACAATGTACTGTCGCCTGTCAATTCCTTATCGTCTATCTTGATTACTCGGTCTTTCATAAACTTTTTATAGTCTGATGAAACAGTCGAATATTCCTTGATAAACTTCTTTTCAGGTAACTTAATAACTTCTTCTGCCTTAGCAAATACCGCTCCGTATTCCTTTAGTTTTGCCTTTAATTCGCTTACATTCTTGTATCCTGTAACTACTCTGAACATTGGACCGCCGTAACTTCGCAATTCCGTTTTTATGTATCGGTTATAATATGCTGTTTTTGTAATCTTCCAACCTAACAATCGTAACTGCGAATACAGGAACTCATACTTGCCGTCTGTCGGTGTACCGGATAACAATATTGTGTGTGACGGTTTCAACGATAATATGAACTTCGTACGTTTTGCAGTTTCATTTTTTATCATTGAACTTTCATCTAACATCATAGTGAAATCCTTTAGTTGCCTTAGTTCTTCACGTCTGTAAGCCAATTCATAATTTATGATACCGATACATTTGTATATCGGATATATCATAAATGTCTGCATATCCTTTTTATCAGTCAAATCAAATACTGCATAATCTGTATAATGCTCTTTGAAATGCTCGCACCAGTCTTTGATTTTAGACTTCTGACACACAATTATATTCACGCGTTCACCGTATAATCGTAATCGTTCACTGCCTATAAACGTCTTACCTAATCCCATATCATAGTAAAATGCCGAATTATCTTTATCACTTGTCAATGCAAGTGCTTTTTCTTGATAATCAAATAATTTCATTGTTTAACTCCTTATATATGCGTCCCCACGCCCCCAAACAGTATTTTTAAAATTGGGGGCTACCGAATACGATACCTATGCGATTTATCGGTATATGTCCCCAATGTCCACACATTTTTTATTACTCTATATAGGACAATATTTTTTTGATTTTT
>OGSD01001220.1_pt1 | contig 24896 bp, 20 predicted proteins | sample 1553571 | NCBI WGS metagenome assembly OGSD01 (sample SAMEA2580072, study PRJEB22360) | human gut metagenome | biome: human gut; feature: human-associated habitat; material: faeces | place: Denmark | collected 2008/2010 | reverse complement strand
TGTAGTGATTTTTTGGATCGTGAGCCAGATAAGATCATGACGGATGACCAGATTTTTGGTGATGCGGTGATGATTAAATCTGTTTTAGCGAATTATTATGGTCGCGTAACATGGGGACAACACATAAATGATAGCTATTCCATGACTTATATTGATGATGCGGCAAAAATGGATGGAGGACCGGATCAACGCTCTACGTTCGAAGATGATCTTTGGCGAGTGTATGATTATACGTTCATCCGTAATGTGAATCAGTTTTTAAAAGGGTTGCGTGAAACGGAAGTCCTGAAAGATTCTGAGAAAGCTCCATTAGAAGGGGAGGCGCGTTTTTTACGTGCTTGGTGTTATTTCAATATGTGCCGTGGTTTGGGCGGTATGCCGATAATCGGAGATGAGGTGTTTGATTATCAATCTGGTATGGATATAACTACGATGCAGTTCCCACGTTCGACGGAAGCAGAGATGTATGATTATATCATAAGTGAATGCCAGGCTGTTTATAATTTATTGCCGGCGGAGAAACAGATAAATTCTGCTCGTGCAAATAGGTGGACGGCTAAGATGTTGGAAGCGCGTGCCGCTGTCTATGCTGCTTCGATCGCTAATTATAATAATAAAATGTCAACTCCGATTAGAACAGAGGGAGGGGAAGTTGGGATTCCGGCTGATAAGGCATCTGATTATTATAAAACGGCTTTGGCTGCCGCAGAGAATGTGATTAAAGACAGTCCTTATATTCTGCAGGATCGGCGTCCGGACAATAAGGGATTAAACTTTTATGAGGCGACATCCGTAAAAGACAATAATACAGAAGTTATTTGGGCACGGGATTATAAATATCCGGGGCAGACTGTTGAGTTTACGAAATATAATATTCCTAAGTCTCATGCGGAGGATATTGACAATAGTTATGGCGGTCCTGTTTTAAATCTGGTTGAAGCCTATGAATTGCTTGATACGGATACCCCTGGGACGGATAGTAAGGTCGTGACTTCTGAAAATGGGACATTTAAGTTTTATGATTCGTCTGATGCTCCATTCAAAGACCGTGATCCTCGTTTATGGGGAACTATCCTTTATCCGGGTGCGGAATTGAAAAGTGTTCCGGTCGTATTGCAGGCAGGTCAGTTGGTAAAGAATAATGGAGAATGGGAGCTGATAGCTGGTGATTTGGACTCTAAAGACGCCAATGGAAATGCTTTGACTGCATTGAACGGTCCGAAAGAGTCTAATGAACAGTATGTTAATAAGACAGGTTTTTATTATCGTAAATTTATTGATGAAACTCCTGGAGCATCGACGCGTGGTCGTAATTCCGAAATGTGGATGCCTCGTTTCCGTATGTCTGAAGCCTATATGATTGCGGCCGAAGCGTCTTTCGAACTGGAAAACGGACGTGCAGCCGAATTTATCAATGCCGTGCGTAATCGTGCAGGTGTGAAGCCGTTGGAAACTGTTACATTTGAGAATATCGTGCATGAATATCGCGTTGAATTTGCTTTCGAAGACCATCGTTATTGGGATATGAAGCGTTGGCGTTTGGCTGATAAAGTCTGGAATGGAAACAACAATGATCCGCAGGCTCGTCACCGTCGCCTCTGGCCGTATCGTGTGGTTGCACCGGGTGACCCGAATGACGGCAAGTGGGTGTTTGTGGAAGACTTCTTGTTCATGTCTCCGAATGCACGTTATTTCCGGATGCAGAATTATTACAACTTCCTCGATTTGGGCTGGGTTAACAATAATCCTAAGTTGGTAAAGAACCCGTATCAATAATTAAAAATGCATGAGTATGAAGATTATATCTAATATTTTTTCGGTAATTTTACTGCTGGTATTGTTTTCCGGCTGTGGAAAAGATAATTTTGATGCGCCGGAATCCAAACTGGTTGGTAGAGTTACTTATCAGGGACAGGCTTTGAACTTGCGTGGAACCGGCGAAGCAGTCCAGTTGCAGTTGTATCAGGATGGTTATGAGAAGAATGATCCGATTTCTGTTTTTGTAGGACAAGATGGTACTTTCTCCGCTCTTTTGTTTGATGGTGAATATCGTTTGACGACAAGAGACGGGAACGGACCGTGGGTGAATAATCATGAGTCCGTAACCGTGAATTTGAAAGGACATACGGAAGTGAATCTGGAAGTTACTCCGTATTTTATGATTTCGAACGAACAATTGTCTGTTACGGGATCGGCAATGAACGCGTCGTTTATGATTAACAGGATTGTGCCGGATGCGAAGATCAGTCGGGTGATGTTGTTATTAAGCAAGACGCAATTTGCGGATGATGTCAACAACTTGTACCGTCAGGACTTCTCGGATGTCGTTCCCGGTAGCGTGAATCTTTCTGCCGATATTAGCGGTAATACCGAAATAGTAAAGGCAAAAGCCCTTTACGCTCGTGTCGGTGTTTTGGCTAACGGAGCGGATCAGGCTATCTATTCGCCAGTGGTTCGGTTGAAGTGATAAGGTTATTGCCGGATAGGATGCTTGAAAAACGGTTATCCTATCCGGTTTTGCGTATCAAGCTGATTTCATGTAGTTTTGATTGATATTTGAAAGTAAATGATTGATAATTGAAAATGTGATAGAAGGCGAAAGAATACCTTTGCACATGATTTATTATCAAGTCAGTTTGTGTTTAATTATATATATATTTATTAGAAATGAAGAAGGCCTTTCTGATACTATTGATTTGTTGCCAAGGGATACTGCTGAACGTGTCCTGCGGTTCAGGGAGTTTGTTTGAGCCGGATAAAAGGAACGCATTGCGCGCTCCTTCTTATCCGCTTATTTCCGTAGATCCATATACCAGCGTTTGGTCGTTTGCAGATGAATTGAATGCTGATGTGACCCGCCATTGGACCGGCAAGGAACAGGCCTTGTTGGGGGTAGTGGATGTGGATGGTGTTTCTTATCGTTTCATGGGAAAGGAAACACCGGAAGAGGGAGCATCGGTTCGTTTTGCGACTGCTGCCCGACAGTTGTCTGTGAATGTCCTTCCCACGCAAACTTATTATACATTTGAATGTGGTCCGGTTTTGCTCGATGTCGTTTTTACGGCTCCGTTATTGCTGGATGATTTGGATCGGATGTCCATGCCGGTCAATTATATTTCTTGGCAGGTTCGTTCGGCAGATCAAAAGAAGCATGAGGTACGGGTGAGTGTCGAAGCTTTTTCATCTTTGGCCGTCAACACGGAGGATCAGGCGGTCATGGTTGAGAGGGAGGTGGAAAACGGTATTTCTTATTTGAAGACAGGAACGGCTGAGCAGGCTGTTTTGTTACGCAAAGGGGATGATGTCCGTATTGACTGGGGTTATTTCTATTTGGCGGCACAAGTGGAAAAGGAGACGGTGATGGAGGTTGGCGATCGGAAACAACTTGTCTACAGCCATATTTTGGAGGCAGTGTCTTCTTCTCCGAAGGCCGGGTTCCTGATGGTGGGCTATGACGACTTGTATGCCATCCAGTATTTCAAGGATAACCGGATGGCGTATTGGAAACATAACGGTAAGAAAAATATCCGGCAGGCATTTGAAGAATCAGCGAAGGAATATCGTTCGGTTATGGAGCGCTGCCGTCATTTCGACACTCGTCTGATGGAAGACGCGGAAAAAGCCGGTGGAAAAGAATATGCAGAACTTTGTGCCATTGCTTACCGCCAGGCGGTGGCGGCCCACAAACTTATAGAAGATAAAGACGGGAATCTGTTGTTTCTTTCCAAGGAGAATTTTAGCAATGGTTCGATCGGTACGGTTGATGTGACGTATCCGTCTGCCCCCTTGTTCTTACTTTATAATCCGGAATTATTGAAAGGAATGCTGAATCCGATTTTCCATTACAGCGAAAGCGGACGATGGAACAAGCCTTTTGCCGCCCATGATGTCGGAACCTATCCTCATGCCAACGGGCAGACATATCCTTTCGATATGCCGGTCGAAGAATGTGGGAATATGTTGATTCTGACAACTGCCATCGCTCTGCGCGAAGGTAATGCGGATTATGCTCGTGAACATTGGAAGACGTTGGGTGTTTGGGCTAATTATTTGCTGAAAGAGGGACTTGATCCGGAAAATCAGTTGTGTACGGATGATTTTGCCGGACACCTGGCCCATAATGCAAACCTTTCGATAAAGGCGATCATAGGGATTGCCGGATATGGAAAGTTGGCCGAGATGTTGGGAGATAAGGAACAGGCTGTCAGGTATGTTTCAGCCGCTCGCGAGATGGCAGAGAAATGGGAGCGGATGGCTGATGATGGAGATCATTACCGGCTGACATTCGACCGGGAAAATACTTGGAGCCAGAAGTATAATCTGGTTTGGGATAGAGTTTTGGGCTTGCATATCTTTCCGGACAGGATCGCCCGGAAGGAGGTCGCTTTCTATTTGAGTCGGCAACAGCCGTTCGGCCTTCCGCTTGACAGCCGCAAGACCTATACCAAGATTGATTGGATTTTATGGACAGCGTGCTTGGCAGATACGCAGGAGGATTTCTCCCGTTTGTTATCACCCGCCTATAAATATGTGAATGAAACCGAACCTCGCGTACCCCTGACCGACTGGTATGAGGCTACCGACGGCCGGTCCATCAACATGCGTGCCCGTTCGGTAGTGGGGGGCTTTTTTATGAAGATGCTGGAAAAGCAGATGTATAAACCCTCTTTTCGTCCTGAGCCGGCGGAAGAACCAGTGGTGGAAGCCAAGAGCACTTATCGGAATCCGGTGATCGATTACAGTTTGCCTGATCCGACCATCATCAAAGCGGATGATGGCTATTTCTACTTGTATGCAACCGAAGATATCCGCAATACGCCGATCCATCGTTCACGCAACTTGGTGGACTGGGAGGAGATCGGAACGGCTTTCACGGAAGAAACACGTCCGACCTTCGAGCCGAAAGGAGGCTTATGGGCACCGGATATCAATTATATTAACGGACAATATGTATTGTATTATTCCATGTCCGTCTGGGGAGGTGAGTGGACCTGTGGGATCGGAGTTGCTACATCCGACAAACCGGAAGGGCCGTTCATTGACAAGGGACCGTTGTTCCGAAGCAAGACAATTCAAGTTCAAAATTCTATAGACCAATTTTTCATGGAGGATAACGGGAAAAAATACCTGTTTTGGGGTAGTTTCCGCGGTATCTATGGGATAGAGTTGTCGGGAGACGGCCTATCTGTTCGGGACGGAGCCAAAAAGAAACAGGTTGCCGGAACCGCCTACGAAGGTACTTACATCCATAAAAGGGGCGATTATTATTATTTGTTTGCCTCGATAGGGAGTTGTTGTGAGGGATTGAAAAGTACCTATACTACAGTTGTAGGCCGTTCTGACAGCCTGTTCGGCCCGTACACCGACAAACAGGGACGACCGATGATGGAAAATCATCACGAAGTTCTGATTCATGGAAATGATGCTTTTGTCGGTACAGGGCATAACTCGGAAATCGTTACGGACAACCGTGGGAACGACTGGGTTCTCTATCATGCCGTGAGCCGTGAACATCCTACCGGACGAGTCCTGATGTTGGATCGGATCCGTTGGAGAGATGGCTGGCCGGAAGTTGAAGGGGCAAGTCCTTCTTTAGAAGCGGAAGCTCCGGAGTTTATTAATTGAAAATTATAATCATTCACAAATCATAAAGTATAAATCATGAAAAAGACCTTATTTGTATGTTGTGCATTGGCACTGGCCTTGGGTGCACAGGCTCAATGGAAACCGGTAGGAGATAAGATCAAGACACCGTGGTCGGAACAGGTAAATCCGGCGAATGTCCTTCCTGAATATCCCCGTCCTCAGTTGGAACGTGGCGATTGGCAAAATCTGAACGGGGAATGGGAATATGCCATCAAACCGGTTGGCGATGTAGAACCGGCAACATTCGATGGTAAGATTTTGGTTCCTTTTGCTGTCGAATCCTCTCTGTCTGGCGTACAGAAAGAAGTTGGCGAAAACAGCGAATTATGGTATAAGCGTACTTTTTCCGTTCCTTCAGCCTGGAAAAATAAGGACATCATGTTAAATTTCGGTGCGGTGGATTGGAAAGCGGACGTGTTTGTAAACGACATCCTGATCGGTTCTCATAAAGGCGGTTTCACTCCGTTCTCCTTCAACATCACTCCGTATCTGACAGGAAAGAACAACCAGAAGCTGGTTGTCCGTGTATGGGATCCTAGTGATAAGGGATATCAACCGCGCGGTAAACAAACTTCCCGTCCGGAAGGCATTTGGTACACACCAGTAACCGGTATCTGGCAGACAGTATGGTTGGAACCGGTAGCTGCTGCCCATGTGACTTCGGTAAAGTCTATTTCCAATATTGACAATAATACGTTGAATGTGACGGTCGGAACTTCCTGCGACTGCAATTCCGGTATCGTAACCGTGAAGGTGTTGGACAAAGGCCAGGTTGTGGCTACGGCCAAAGGTGTTCAAGGAAAGGAATTGCGTTTGTCCGTACAAAACCCGACACTTTGGAGCCCGTCCAATCCTTATTTGTATGATATGACGGTTTCTTTGTCGAAAGACGGAAAGGTGCTGGATGAAGTAAAATCATATACGGCTTTCCGTAAGATTTCTTCTAAACGCGATGCTGCCGGCATTATGCGCATGCAGTTGAATAATCAGGATTTATTCCAGTTCGGCCCGCTGGACCAGGGATGGTGGCCTGACGGACTTTATACGGCTCCGACAGATGAAGCATTGTTGTTCGACATCAAGAAAACAAAAGACTGGGGCTTCAATATGATCCGTAAGCACGTGAAAGTGGAACCGGCACGCTGGTATTATCATTGCGATAAGGAAGGTATCTTGGTATGGCAGGATATGCCGAGCGGCGATCATGGCTCTTATATTTGGGATCACCATGTATATAACGGTGGAAAAGACAATGAACGTACACCTGAATCCAAGGCCAACTATTATCGTGAATGGAAAGAGATCATGGACCTTTGCATATCCAATCCTTCCGTAGTCGTTTGGGTTCCTTTCAACGAAGCATGGGGACAGTTTGAAACGGAAAAAGCGGCTGAATGGACAAAGACTTACGATCCTTCCCGTCTGGTGAACCCGGCAAGCGGCGGCAACCATCGTCCTTGCGGTGATATCTTGGATCTGCATAACTATCCGGCTCCCGATATGTTCCTGTTCGATCCGAAACGTGTGAATGTGTTGGGTGAATACGGTGGAATCGGCCTTCCGGTAGAAAACCATTTGTGGTGGAACAAACGCAACTGGGGATATGTGCAGTTTAAGAACAGCGACGAAGTGACGGCTGAATATGTCAAATACGCCAATATCCTGAAAGATTATGTGAAACGTGGTTTCTCTGCCGCTGTCTATACGCAGACAACTGATGTGGAAGGTGAAGTGAACGGTCTGATGACATACGACCGCAAAGTGATCAAGATCGACGAAGCTGCTGTAAAGAAAGCCAATCAGTCAGTTATTAACGAATTAAAGTAAAAGCATGAAACGGATTAGCATAGCTTTTTTATCTCTTTTTCTGTGCGTGGCCTCTGTCTGGTCTATGCCTCGTCCCGAATATCCCCGTCCGCAGTTCGAGCGGGCGGGTTGGGTCAACCTGAATGGGGAATGGACCTGCTCGTTTGATTTCGGCGGTTCAGGAATGGAACGCGAGTTTTATAAATCGAAAGGTTTTGACAAGAAGATCACTGTTCCCTTCTGCCCGGAAAGTAAATTGTCCGGTATCGGATATACGGATTTTATCAATCATTTCTGGTATCAGCGTCCGATCACGATCCCGCAGGAATGGAACGGAAAGAACATTCTGCTTAATTTCGGTGCGGTCTACTATAAATCGGAAGTCTATATCGACGGAGTTTTGGCTAACCGCCATTTCGGTGGGACTTCCTCGTTTGCCGTGGATATTACTTCTCTGGTAAAGCCAGGCCAGACACATAGTCTGGTTGTTTATGTGGAGAGCGACGTCCGTGGGGCCAAACAAGCAGCCGGCAAACAGAATCTGCAATACGCCTCTTATGGCTGCAACTACACCCGTACGACCGGTATCTGGCAGACGGTCTGGATGGAAGCGGTCCATCCGGAAGGATTGCAATCGGTTCAGCTTCTGACGGATATCGACCAGCAGCAATTGGTGGTTCGTCCCCGTTTCTATAAGGAAGCAGGTGGAAAATTGCAGGTGACATTGAAAGACAACGGCAAGGTGGTTGCCAGCCGGACGGTTTCGGCAAGCTCTCTGTCTTCTGTGGTTCTTCCAGTCAAGAAAATGAAGACCTGGAGTCCGGAAAGTCCTTTCCTCTATGATTTGGAGTACAAAGTATTGGATAAGAATGGAAATATAATTGATGAGGTCAATGGTTATGCCGGTATGCGCAAAGTGCATATCGAAGGCAATAAGATTTATCTGAACAATAAGCCTTACTACCAGCGCCTGGTGCTCGACCAAGGTTTCTATCCCGACGGCATCTGGACGGCTCCGAGTGACGAGGCGTTGAAACGGGATATCGAACTCTCTATGGAGGCGGGTTTCAATGGAGCACGCCTGCATCAGAAGGTTTTCGAAGAACGTTTCTATTATTGGGCGGATAAGATGGGTTATCTGACTTGGGGGGAAGCTTCCAGCTGGGGGATGGATTGTAACGATACGGAAACGGCTCGTAATTTCATTACCGAATGGAGTGAGATTGTGCAGCGCGACCGTAACCATCCGTCACTCCTGATCTGGACGCCGACCAACGAGGAGTTCTGGCCCGACCGTGTGCAATATCCGCGTTTGATGCACGACCTCTACAACCTGACGAAAATGATCGATCCGACGCGTCCTTTCCATGGGGCAAGCGGTGGAACGCATATCGCAACCGATATCTGGACCGTTCATAATTACGAACAGGACCCCGCCAAGTTGAAGGAGAAACTGTATAACGGTGGCAAACTGATGGAAGCTCCGAAATGGGAAATCCATCTGATGCCGATGAATATCGGTTACAACGGCCTGAAATATACCGACCAGTATGCTTTCCCGGAATACAAGAAGGACATGCCTTACTTGGTGGATGAGTTTGGCGGTATCAAATGGAATCCGTCGCAGCAGATGGAGAGCGCCCAGAATACATCCTGGGGATATGGCGAACCGCCTCGTTCCCTGGAAGAGTTCTATGCTCGTCTGGAAGGCCAGGTGGATGCTGTGCTCTCTCTCTCAAATGATATTTGGGGCTATTGCTATACGCAGCTTACGGATGTGGAACAGGAGCAAAACGGTATTTATTATTACGACCGTACCCCTAAGTTCGACATGAAGCGTATCCACGCCATTTTCAGTAAGACACCAGATTCAAAATAATAACGGACTAAAAATCAATTAGGGGGCAGGGAATATCCTTGTCCCCTAATTTTTTTGTGCCTATTCGGAGCGTTGTTTCTCAAAGTGGTAAGGAAAATGCAAAATGATCCTATCCGGACTCTGCCCGTTCTCAAGAAGCAACTGATCCGGAACATACCATAAACTATCTCGGAAGTCATAGTAAACTAATTCAAGGCATATAGCATATTATTTATATGTAGTACTACTTGTCACGAATACGTAGTACTATCTATCATCAATTGGTAGTACTACATATGGGCAATTGGTGGTGACTGCCAATAGATACTTTGCTATATGTTATCATTTAGTTCTTGAGGTGTTTGGAGTTAGTTGATGGCATGAAACGAGTTAGTGTACCAGTTATCTGCAGACCGATGTCATTTTAGTCATTTGCCCAGCCATGTTTTGATACGTTTGTTCATTGGCTTTTCAAAATAGTAGTAGGAAAGCAAACATATTATAATCGGTTTTCTTTCTCCTTGGTTTTATAGGCTTTTCTTAACACTCTGCGGGGGAGGAGCCGTATTGTTTAAATCAATTATAATCTGTAACTTTGCCGGATAAACAGAATTTGTAATGAAATATAATACAGAAGAAAAGAAATTGGTTATGCCCGAATATGGACGCAATATACAGAATATGGTGGACTATTGCATTACCATTCAGGACAGGGAAGAACGTAAACGCTGTGCAGACACAATAATCAACATCATGGGAAACATGTTTCCCCATTTACGCGATGTAAACGACTTCAAACATATTCTCTGGGATCACCTGGCTATTATGGCCGACTTCAAATTGGATATCGATTATCCGTACGAGATCGTAAAGAAAGAAGACCTTTACTCACGTCCTCCGCGTATACCTTATAACAATTCGCGTATACGTTACCGTCATTACGGCAAGACGCTTGAGAAAATGATCCAGAAAGCAACCGAATTCGAACCGGGTGTGGAAAAGGACCAGTTGATTAAATTGCTGGCTACCCAAATGAAGAAATCGTTCCTTACCTGGAACAAGGAATCCGTAGACGATCGGAAGATATTCAAAGACCTCGACGAATTGTCGGAAGGTCAGATCATCTTGGATGAAGAGGTACATAAGCTGGCGGAAAGCCGTGATATACTCGCTCGCAACAATACGAACAACAAGAAAAACTATTCACGTAAAGGCCGATGAGTTCATTTGTCATAGAAGGCGGTTACCGGTTGTCCGGTGAGATTGTTCCGCAGGGCGCAAAGAATGAAGCCTTGCAGGTCATTTGTGCAACATTGCTTACGCCGGAAAAAGTGACAATCCATAATGTACCGGATATCCTGGATGTGAATAACCTGATACAACTCCTGCGCGACATGCAGGTGAAGGTGGAGCATCCGGCTGCCGATACCTATACATTTCAGGCCGATGCTGTCGACTTGAACTATCTGGAAACGGACGAGTTTTTGCGTAAAAGCGGTTCCTTGCGCGGTTCGGTGATGATAGTCGGTCCTCTGGTTGCCCGTTTTGGCAAGGCTTTGATCCCTAAGCCGGGAGGCGATAAGATCGGACGCCGTCGTCTGGATACTCACTTTGTCGGTATTCAGAAGCTGGGGGCTTGCTTCAGTTATGATCCTGACCGCCAGCTCTACGAAATAGAGGCGAAGAAGCTGAAAGGCGCCTATATGCTGCTTGATGAAGCTTCAGTGACCGGTACGGCCAATATCTTGATGGCGGCCGTGCTTGCAGAAGGAAAAACAACGATTTATAATGCCGCTTGCGAACCTTATCTGCAACAACTTTCTTCCATGCTGAATCGTATGGGAGCCCGTATTTCGGGTGTCGGCTCCAATTTGCTGACAATAGAAGGGGTTGAGGCGTTGGGTGGCACTACACATACGATCTTGCCGGATATGATCGAAGTAGGCAGTTTTATCGGAATGGCTGCTATGACCGGTTCCGACATCACGATCAAAAATACAGGCTATGATATGTTGGGGATTATTCCCGATTCATTCCGTCGTCTGGGAATTACGGTCGAACAAATCGGTGACGATATCCATGTCCCGACACACGATTCTTATCAGATCGAGACGTTTATCGACGGCTCTATTATGACGATTGCCGATGCTCCCTGGCCGGGACTGACGCCGGACTTGCTGAGTGTCTTCCTCGTTGTGGCGACGCAGGCTGTCGGCAGTGTGCTGATCCATCAGAAGATGTTCGAAAGCCGTCTCTTCTTTGTCGACAAACTGATCGACATGGGAGCGCAGATCATTCTTTGCGATCCGCACAGGGCGACTGTGATTGGGTTGGGCAATCGTTTCAAACTGCGTGGTTCCAATATGGTTTCTCCGGATATTCGTGCCGGCATTGCTTTGCTGATTGCGGCGATGAGTGCCGAAGGTACCAGCCATATCCATAATATCGACCAGATAGACCGTGGATATCAGAATATTGACAAACGGTTGAACGGCATCGGGGCGCGTATTACCCGACTTTAAACATTCTTGTCATGATTAAGAAAGAAGATGTTTTCAAGATAGGACAGTTTGCCAAACCTCACGGCATAAAGGGGGAGATCGCGCTGGTTACAAACAGCGATGTTTTTGACGATTCGGACGATCCGTATATTATATGTGAGATGGATGGGATCCTGGTCCCTTTTTTCATCGAGGAGTATCGCTATAAGACGGATACCGTTATCCTTCTGAAGTTGAAGAATGTGGACGATGAGAAAGCGGCCCGTGAATTTTCCAACCGCGAAGTCTTTTATTCGCTCGATGAAGTGGACAGGGATGACTTGGTGGGAGATATGACATGGGATAGCTTTATCGGTTATCGGGTCATAGACGAACATCATGGCGAAATTGGCGAGATTACTGATGTCGACGAGTCAACCATCAATGTCCTTTTGCAGATCGACCATAACGGTGAAGAACTGTTGTTGCCTGCCGCCGAGGAACTGATCTTGTCTGCCGATCATGAGAATAAGACGCTGGCCGTTTCCGTTCCGGAAGGTCTGTTGGATTTATGAAATTGACGAATACACATGGCACAAAAGCAAAGACGAACAAATAAGAAATCATTCTGGCACCGGATTAGGTTTAAATACAAACTGTCTTTCTTCAATGAAGGAACGCTGGAGGAAGTATGGTCTTTCCGGTTGTCACAGCTTTCCGCATTTGCGATGTTGGCCTTGTTTGCTTTCTTGCTGATCGCTTTTACTGCCTTTATCATTATTAAGACACCGATACGGAACTATCTGCCGGGTTATCTGGATGTGGAAGTTCGTAAGGAGATCATGCAGAATGCCTTGCGTGCCGATTCGTTGGAAAGGATGATCCAGATACAATCTCTTTATCTGAATAATGTGGCAGGTATTCTGTCGGGGACGATGCCGATCGATTCGATTCGAGAGATCGATTCGCTGGCACGAGTGAACCCTGACTATGAGATTCCTCAAACAAAGGAGGAAAAGAAGTTTGTAAAGGATTTTGAAGAGGCGGAGAAATACAACTTGGCTGTCCTGGACCCGAATCCGGTTCCTACTGACGGTGGCTTTTTCTACAAGCCTGTAGATGGAGTGGTTTCTTCTCATTATAATGCCAATATCCGGCATTATGGTGTCGACTTGGTTGCAGCCCCGAAGGAAAGCGTGCTGGCGACGTTGGATGGCACGGTGGTCTTTGCTGGCTTCGATCCGAACTCCGGGAATGTGATACAGGTGCAGCATAGGAATGGTTTTTTATCTATTTATAAACATAACGAATTATTGCTGAAAGAGGTGGGCGACCGCGTCATCGCGGGAGAGGCCATTGCTCTGGTAGGCAATACGGGGAAATTGTCGACCGGTCCCCATCTCCATTTCGAGTTGTGGTATAAAGGTGGCCCAGTCAATCCCGAAGAATATATAGCATTTTAATACGCATGAAAAGAAACTTGGCCATATTAGGTTCTACAGGTTCTATCGGAACGCAGGCTTTGGAAGTAGTCAGCGAACATCCTGACCTTTTTGAAGTATATGCTCTTACTGCCAATAATCAGGTGGATCTGCTGATTAATCAGGCACGTAAATATATGCCTGAAGTGGTGGTAATCGCCAACGAGCAGAAATATCCCGAACTGAAGGAGGCATTGGAAGACCTTCCCATCAAGGTATGGGCGGGTTCGGATGCCATTGCCCAGGTCGTCCAGTCGGAACCGATCGATATGGTGCTGACGGCAATGGTGGGATATGCGGGGCTGAAACCGACGATCGCAGCGATCAAAGCCGGTAAGGCGATCGCGTTGGCAAACAAAGAGACGTTGGTGGTGGCCGGCGAACTGATCACAGCTTTGGCTGTCGAGCACAAAGTGCCGATCCTGCCTGTAGACTCTGAACATTCTGCCATTTTCCAGTGTTTAGCGGGAGAGTGGGAGAACCCAGTGGAAAAGATATTGCTGACGGCTTCCGGCGGTCCTTTCCGTACCAAGACAATGGAGGAACTGGCAGTTGTGACCAAGGTACAGGCGTTGAAGCATCCCAACTGGAGTATGGGGGCGAAAATCACGATCGACTCGGCGTCGATGATGAACAAGGGGTTCGAGATGATAGAGGCGAAGTGGCTGTTCGGGGTTACGCCGGAACAGATACAGGTCGTGGTGCATCCGCAGTCGGTGATCCATTCGATGGTTCAGTTTGAAGATGGTGCGGTGATCGCCCAGTTGGGGATTCCCGACATGAAACTTCCGATCAGCTATGCTTTCTCATATCCCAAGCGGTTGCACAGTAAAGCACCCCGTTTGGACTTCACTCAATATGCGACGCTTACTTTCGAGGAGCCGGATATGGAACGTTTCCGTAACTTGGCGTTTGCGTTCGATGCAGTCAGGAAAGGTGGTAATATGCCTTGTATCTTGAATGCTGCCAACGAAGTAGTGGTCGCTGCTTTCCTGCGTGACGAGATCGGCTTCTTGCAGATGAGTGACGTGATTGAAAAAACAATGGCGAAAGCCACTTTCATCTCTGTCCCTACCTACGAAGATTATGTGGCGACGGATGCGGAGGCGAGAAAAATTGCGGAGCAATTTTTTAATTGATAGTTAGGAGAGAAAATATTATAAAGAAAGATAATAGATAATAATTAAGAACAAGACGATTGAGGATGGACAAGGGACAAGAAGAAGTATGAAGGTATTTAATTGTCAATTGTTCATTGTCAATTGTCAAGAGACAAAGTATGGAGACATTTTTAGTTAAGGCTCTACAGCTCATTTTGAGTTTATCGATATTGGTGTTGGTCCACGAATTCGGACATTTTATCTTTGCCCGTATCTTTAAGGTTCGGGTGGAGAAATTTTACCTTTTCTTTGACCCGTGGTTCTCGATTTTCAAGTTTAAGCCTAAAAACAGTGATACGGAGTATGGTGTCGGCTGGCTTCCTTTGGGAGGTTATTGCAAGATATCCGGTATGATCGATGAGAGTATGGACAAGGAGGCGATGGCACAGCCGCCGAAACCTTATGAGTTCCGTTCTAAGCCTGCCGGACAACGGTTGATGATCATGGTTGCCGGTGTGTTGTTTAACTTTTTGTTGGCGCTGTTTATTTATTCGATGGTGTTGTTCACTTGGGGGGATACGTTCCTGCCGTTGAAAAATGTGAAGGCGGGTATGGATTATAGTGAGACTTTCCATAACGTTGGATTCCAGGATGGCGATATCTTGCTGAAAGCGGACGATACGGAGTTGGAGCGTTTCGGAGAGGATTGTTTCCGCCGTGTACTCAATGCACAGACCGTAACGGTTTTGCGTGGTGGTGTTGAAACGGTAATTCCCATCCCTGAAGATATGGCACAGCGCGTTATGCGGGATAAGAAAGGATTTGCCTCCTATCGTTTCCCGATGGTCGTGCGCGAATTGGGTAAGACGGAAAGTGGCGAATCACCTGCCGCAGTTGCCGGTTTGCAACCGGGAGACAGTATCGTTTCTATTAATGGCATCGTAACCCCTTCTTTCTATGAGGTAGGTGAAGTGCTTGCACAAAATAAGGATAAGGATGTATTGGTCGGTTTTTATCGTGCCGGTATCCCGCAGACATTGACACTGCATACGGATACGGCTGGGAAAATGGGTATTTATTCTGTTTCGCCTTTTGATATGTATCAGACGGTGACTCGTAAATATGGTTTCTTCGAATCTTTCCCTGCCGGTGTTATGTTAGGTGTGAACACTCTGAAAGGGTATGTCAGCGACATGAAATATGTCTTTACGAAAGAAGGAGCTTCCAGCCTGGGAGGGTTCGGTACGATCGGCAGTCTGTTCCCGGCGGAATGGGATTGGCATTCGTTCTGGATGAAAACGGCTTTCCTTTCTATCATCCTCGCCTTTATGAATATTCTGCCGATTCCGGCTTTGGACGGCGGGCATGTGATGTTCCTGCTCTATGAAGTGATTGCACGCCGCAAGCCGAGTGACAAATTCCTCGAATATGCACAAGTTACCGGGATGTTCCTGTTGTTTGCTTTACTGATCTATGCGAACGGAAACGACATTTTCAGGTTCTTCTTCAAGTAGTGAAGTAAATGATATATGAATAAACAGCCGCTTATCCATCTCTGTTAAAAGAATGATAAGCGGCTGTTCTTGTAAAGAGACGTCTGTTTAAGCTGAGGCATTATCCAAAACACCGGTGTTTTGAAAAGGAGGGGTAGAGGGAGCTTAGAACAGGCTGCTGATATCTATGTCTGCCACTCCTGCCGTTGCTTCCGGAAGTGTGATAAGGGCAGTTTCTGGAAATTCCTTTTCCAGATATTGAGTGAGGTATTCCAGGGTGTTGGCGGTTATCAGTTCGTCTGTAGGCGGATAAAGATTGTAAACAACCGTTCGGACCGGAATTCCGTATTGTTTGCAGGCGTAGAGACTTAATAATGTATGGTTGATGCTACCTAATTTGCCGGATGTCACCAGGATAACCGGGTATCCTTGTTCTTTTACATAATCGATGGCGAGCGAATGAAAATCGTTCGGAACCATCAATCCGCCCGCACCTTCCAGCAAGACGTACTCATATTTCTCTTGTAGGCGGCGGGTTGCCTCGGTGATGACAGAGAGATCGATTGTCTTCCCGTCTTTCTCCGCAGCCATGTGGGGAGAGCAGGGATAGGTGAAGATGTAGGGGCAAGTTAATCCGGCTTTATCCTCTTCGGTGAAAGGGATTCCCTGTATTTTCCGGTGCATTTCGATATCTTCCGAGACTTCTGTGCAACCCGTTTGAATCATTTTCTGGGTGATGACTTTTTTCCCTTTTTCAGCCAATGCGCATGCAATCATGCCGGTGGCGAAAGTTTTACCGATATTGGTATCGATTCCTGTAATAAATAAGACTGTTCCTTTCATATCCTTTTTTATTTTTTGGTTGCTAATATATAAAACGGGCGGTATGTGAGTGTCACTTGACCGTCGGTTGTCGCGAACTGTTCCACATATTGCCGGCAGAATGATTCCTGCCGGCCTTTTGTCCAACAGCCGTTTCCGGTCGCTGTGACGCCCGTTGCTTTGAGGTGTCTCAGTACGTCCAGTGGGGTTTTGAAGGTAAGGACGATCGTATCCTCTTCCTGATGCAGCAGATTGAAATCTGCTGTGGATAGCCATCCTACAAGTGTATCGGAGGTTGGGTACACAAGTCCTTTTCCTGTCAGTTTTTTGATCTCATGCAGGTTGCCGGGGACAAAAGTGCTGAACAGGAGTAATCCTTGCTGCATCAGCAGTCCCGACAGTTTATGGAGAAATGTTTCCGGTTCTTTCATCCACTGGAAAACAGAGGCGGATGCAATCAGGTCAAACTTGCCGGGAAAGGATAGTGTTTCGGCATCCCCAGCTATGAAGCGGGGAGGAGAACCTGGGAAGAGCTGCTCTATCTTTTCCTGGCAGTCCTCGCAAAGATCATTCAGTATCCATTCGTCAATATGGCATTGTTGTTTCAGCACTCCGGTGAATCCGCCCGTGCCACAGCCAATTTCCAGCATCCGTTTGTAACGGACATTCGCCTGATGAGGGAGGAGAGAAGCGAGTTTCCGACTGATACGGTGTTGGGCATCGGCATGGTTGTCGTAGCTGGACAAAGCACGTGTAAAGCGGATATGTATCTGTTTAGTTTCTATTGCTTCCATATTTCGTCCCATTGTTTCCATAAATAAAAAGGATAGTGTGGAGCTTCTATCTCGGTTATAGGACAACGGCCTTGCCAGAAGGCACGCAGATTCTCGGTAGGAAAGATCCTGTCTTCGGAGGAGATGAGAGCCTGTGTCCATCCGTTAAACAAGGCGGAAGCAGGTGAGGCTTTCTTTATTTCGGCGTACAGGTACTCCAATTCTTCCCGGATGTCGGCGAGCGGACGAGGCGGTATCTGCTCGTAGGCTTGCAGAATATCCCGTTTGCCGCACATGCGCCGGTTGAAGCGTCGCATGCCTTCTTCGGTTACGTTATCCAATGTTCCCCGGAAGATCGTTTCCGGGATACCCCACTGGTCATGAACGGGGCAGGGAGTCCCGTTGACGGCAATGGCTTCGGTGAAAGATACAGGCTTTTTACCAAACACGACCGAAGCAGCCCATACACCTAATGACCAAGCTACCAGTCGGATTTTCCGGTATCCGGAAAGGGCTTCTCCTTCAAAATCCATTCCCCGGTAGTCATAGCAAATCCAAAGATCCGTATCCGGTTCCGTTTCCAGCTGCCGGAATACTTCAGGAGAAGCTGCCCAGCCTGAAAAGACGAGAAGAAGTTGACTGTTGCCTGTTTTTGTTTGTTTATATATGTTCATGCTTTTGATTTATGAATTTTGATTTATGAATGGTGAATTATATTTGTGTGTTTTGATATAAATCATAATTCATTAATCATAAATCGGATCTCCTCTTCAGTTATGTCGGCTGTTAATGAGAAGCGTATCCGCGCTGTCCCTTTGGGGACTGTGGGAGGGCGGACGGGGAGGCAGTAGAAACCTTTCCGCTGCAGGCAGAGGCTTGTTTGTATACAGTCTTCGTTTTCTCCAATAATGAAGGGAATGATGTGGCTTGCCGATATTTCTCCCCCTTTCCCTTTCAAGGCTTCTGAAAGCAAGTGGCTGGTAACGGCCAGACGATGCCGTTCGTCGGTAAAGCTGGGAAGTCTCTCAAACAGAAACTTTGTCCAGGCGATTTGAGCAGGTGGGAGTGCCGTGCTGAATATCAGAGGGCGCATCGTATTGATCAGATATTCCCTAACCGTCCGGCTGCACAACAGATAGGCTCCCATTGATCCCAAAGCCTTTCCGAAGGTACCGACCAAGAGATCTATATCGCGGATGCAATCCTGCTCTTCGGCGACCCCCAAGCCGTTTTCCCCTCTTACACCGATAGCATGCGCCTCGTCTACATAAAGCCATATATTCGGATATCTTTTCTTTAAGGATACCAGCCGGCCGAGATCGGCGATATCTCCATCCATGCTGAAAATACTTTCCGTGACGATAATAATTTGCTCGTATGCATGTACGTATTTAGCCAATAGCTGTTCCAGATGCTCATAATCGTTGTGACGGTAACGTTGGTAAGGTGCGCCGCTCAGCAGAATCCCGTCGATGATACTCGCATGTACCAGTTTGTCCGCCAGGATCAACGACTGTTTATCCGTCAAGGCGGGAAGTATTCCGGTATTGGCATGGTAACCGCTGTTGAACAGCAGGGCGGCTTCGCGTCCGAAGCGGTTGGCCATCAGTTCTTCCAGCTCGGTATAGACCATGAAATTCCCAGTCAGTAACCGGGATGAAGAAGAAGAGAACGGCAGGCCGCTTTCCTGCAACTGTTCGATAAACTCGTCCCGCAGATCCTGCCGGGACGAGAGTCCGAGGTAGTCGTTGGAAGATAGGTTGAGCATTGTCTGCCCCTCTTTTTCGATCCATTTGCCACGATGGACGATATCAGGAAGACTGCGCAGATTACTGGAAGCCCTTAGTTTCTCCAATATGTCGTTATAATCTTTCATCTTATTTTGAATCTAATACGGTTAACAGCCCTTTTGTTAATTTAGACAATTCCTCTTTTTGAATGATAAAGGGTGGCATCAGGTAAGCCAACTTACCGAACGGGCGGACCCAGATGCCCTTTTCGATAAAACGTTTTTGTAAGACGGCCATATTTACCGGTTCTTTCATCTCGATCACACCGATGGCTCCCAACACACGTACTTCTTGTACGTCGGGGAAAGATGCGGCAGGAGCCAGCTCTTCCCGAAGCTGTGACTCTATGGCCTTCACCTTTTCCTGCCATCCGCTTTCCAACAGGAGCGAGACCGATGCCGATGCGATTGCACAGGCCAACGGGTTTCCCATGAAAGTGGGCCCGTGCATGAAACACCCTGCCTCACCACTGCAAATCATATCGGCTACGGGTGTACTGGTGACGGTTGCCGACAGTGTCATGTAACCTCCCGTCAATGCCTTGCCGATGCACATGATGTCCGGTTCCACCCCGGCCCATTCCCAGGCGAAAAGTCGCCCGGTCCGTCCGAATCCCGTTGCGATTTCATCAAAGATCAGCAATACTTGATACCGGTCACACAGTTCACGTGCCGCTATCAGGAATGTGGGTGAATAGAAGTACATGCCACCTGCTCCTTGGACGACAGGCTCGAGGATCAGGGCTGCGATCTCTTCTGCATGCTTCTCAAACAAGTCTTTTAAAGGTTCGATCGCCTTTTCGTCCCATTTCTCCTCGAATTTGATGGAAGGCTGGGGGATAAAGTATTGTACAGGCAGGCTTCCGGAAAAGATCCCATGCATGCCGGTAACCGGATCGCAGACAGACATTGCGTGCCAGGTATCTCCATGATAGCCGCTTCGGATGGTCGCGAAAGCATATTTTTTTTGTTTCCCTTGTGACTGCCAATATTGGATGGCCATCTTCATGGCGACTTCCACTGCAACGGAACCGCTGTCGGCAAAGAATATCTTTTGCATGGAAGGAGGCAGCAACGGGAGCAACTTGGCTGCCAGCTCTACTGCCGGTTCGTGGGTAAAGCCTCCGAACATAATGTGGCTCATTTTGTCCAACTGTGCCTTGGCCGCAGCATTCAACACCGGATGATTATAACCATGCACGGCCGCCCACCATGATGACATGCCGTCGATCAGTTTTCGGCCGTCTTTCAGGGTGATCGTAACCCCTTCTGCTCGTTCGACCGGATAGACCGGAAGCGGATCGATTGTCGATGTATACGGATGCCAGATGTGTTCCCGGTCAAAGTGTAGTAATTCTTCTGTCGTCATCTTTCCCAATCTGTATTTTCGGTTAATGAATATCCTTCGGAGGTGAAAAGAGCTTTGTCTTCCGCTACCCGGCTCCCGATCGTTGTCAGCAGGTCGCCGATGATCGCCGAATTGATACCTATATAAAGAGCCTTGCGCTGTATCTTTTCACTTAGTTGGGCCCGTCCGCCTGAGAAACGCAGGTAAGCATTCGGGTTGATGAAACGAAACAGGGCGATCGTGGTCAGGAACTCTTCATCCGTCAACGGTTGTGCCTTTTCCAACGGTGTGCCGGGTATTGGTTGCAGGAGGTTCAGCGGGATAGAGAGAATCCTTTCCTTTTGAAGCAATAAAGCCATCTCGATACGTTGCTCTACCGTTTCACCCATCCCGATTATCCCACCTGAACAGATACGGAAACCTATTTCCCGTGCCGTCCGGATCGTTTCTAGTTTCTGTTCCGGCGTGTGGGTCGTACAAAGGGTGCGGAAGTAGGAGGGGGCTGTTTCTATATTGCAATGGTAATTTTCCGTTCCGCTGTCGTAAAGGGCTTGCAGTTGCTCACGGTTTAGGAGTCCCATCGAAGCGCAACATTTGATATCGCAGGTTCGCTTGATACGGCGTACGGTCTCTGTAATCTTTACCATATCTTTGTCCGAAACCTTCTTACCGCTGGTGACAAGTGCAAAACGGCTGATTCCTTGCTTATGGTTATGTGTCGCATGGCGGATACATTCTTCTGCCGGCAACAGCGGGTAAAGCGTCACGTTTGTTTTATAATGTCCGGACTGTGCACACCATTTACAGTCTTCGCTGCAATTCCCGCTTTTGGCATTGATGATGGAACAAGTGTCGAACTTGTTTCCCATGAAGTGGCGGGTGATCTGATGAGCTGCTTCGTAGAGGGCTTCCTTATCCGGAACGGCAGCCAGTTCTTTTGCTTGTTCTTCGTTGATCATGCCACCGGAAAGAACGTGTTGTTTGAGTGTTTCAATCATGTATTTGGGTATTTGTATAAACGAAAATCGCGGAAGGCCTTCAGTTTATAACTGAGACCTTCCGCGATTTCGGAAATGTTATCTTTTATTATGTGTGCATACGATATGTGTGCATACGATGCCGCAGGTCGGTTTGCGATCTGGACAGGACATAAGGCTTGCAGGAGCAGGGACAGGGTGATGTCTTTTGAACAGTCTGGATGAGATGTATTCTCCTTTTCTTCAGTCTCCCCATCGTTTACCTTGTCGAAAGTGAGCACGGACGTATGTACGGAACCGTTTTTAGCCTGGAACCGTTCAGATACGTTTGCCGACAACTGCCCGATCGTAACGGCATGTTGTATACTGATGAAAGCAGCATACCTCTTCCGGCTCCATCTTCTGAAGCGGAGAGCAACAGGTTTGTATGTATACTGCTTCCTCATGGTCTTATGCTACCTTTTCTAATTTTTTCATGACAGAGAAAATGAATACGGCAGAAACGAGACATACGCCGACCAATACACCCCATACGATCCACAGAGGCATATCTCCCCAAATCCACGCTGCTACGGCTGTCAAATAGTTTCCGATAGCTGTTGCAACGAACCAACCTCCCATCATCATACCTTTGTATTTGGGAGGAGCCACCTTCGAAACAAAGGAAATACCCATAGGCGAAAGTAATAACTCACCGAATGTAAGAACCAAATAAGTGGAAATTAACCAATTGGGTGAAACGAAAGAGGCAGTACCGGCCTGGATTGCTTCGGATTGTGCTTCGGGAGTCAATAGGCCGAATGATGAAAACATCATTAAGATGAATCCGCATGCTGCCACCAGCATGCCGAGACCGATTTTACGCGGTGCCGACGGTTCTTTGCCTTTTCTGGATAATGCCCCGAAAATAGCCATGGAAACAGGAGTTAAAGCAACCACAAAGAATGGGTTGAATTGCTGGAAAATAGGAGCATCTACGGGAACCGAACCATTGAGTGAACTATAGCGGTATCCTAAGAATGCAAGTGCAAGTAGAATGACGATACCGGATATTGCTTTGCCTTTTCCTGTAGAAGACTGGAATAAGGAAAATAGACCATAGACGATAAAGATTATGGCAACCAGATTCCATACATCGAACATCATGCTTTCCAAGCCAGTTGAACTTTTGGCCGTGAACTCATCGGCAAAATAAGTCAGGGTAAGTCCGTTTTGGTGGAATGCCATCCAGAAAAAGATGACAACTGCAAACACTAAACACAGAGCTATGATACGGTCTTTTGTTTCTCTCGGAGAGAGTTCTTCCACTTTGGCCGTTTCCTTTCCTGCGCTTGTTTGTTTGATATTTCCTTCCACATGCTTGAATGTGCGGCGAGAGGAATAATAGATAGCCATGGATATGATCAGAGAAACGCAGGCCACTCCGAAAGCAAAATGATAAGAGTCGTTTACACTAACCCCTAAATTTTGCTGGGCGTATTCCATGATCTTTACGGCTGCTGTAGGAGCAAACAATGCACCGATATTGATCGCCATATAGAAGATACTGAAGGCGGAATCGCGTTTGGATGCATATTCGGGAGAGTCGTATAAGTTACCGACCATTACTTGCAAGTTCCCTTTGAATAGTCCGGTTCCCGTACTGATTACCAACAAGGCGGAAAACATACAGGCCAAAGCCAATGTCCCACTGCCTAATGGCAATGCGAGCAGAACATATCCGGCAAACATGGCGATGATACCGATTGTTACCATCTTGCCATACCCGAATTTATCAGCTAAGATACCGCCGATGAATGGTAAAAAATAGACTAAAGCAAGGAATGTGGAGTAGATCGTACCTGCCATACCTGGCGATAGACCAAAGTTTGCTTTTAAGAAAAGTACAAAAATTGCGAGCATGGTGTAATAACCAAAACGCTCGCCGGTGTTCGCTAAGGCTAACGCATATAAACCTTTAGGCTGTCCTTCAAACATAGAATTAATTTGTTAGATGATTATTGAATGATTTGTTTTATTGCACCTGTTTCCGGATAGAAATAAACTTTTACCGGAGCTTTTTTATCTTCAAACATGATGGGGGCAAGTCCTTCCCGTGTACCGAACTGGGTAATTTGTGCTTCGCCTTTATAAAGTGTTTTTTTGTTCATGCTGATTTCGATGCTGGCTTTACCTGGTACATTATATATAATGCCCTTCAGTGATTTTTCTTTCTTTTCAGCCTCTTTCGGGTCTAAAACAGGAGCGCGGTCGATGGCTTTTAAGTTCATATACACAGGTGCTCCGCCCAAATCGTCGGCATCTACGATTCCCAATTGGGGGGAGAAGCGGAATAATACTTCTTTATCGAGATTGTCGAAAGGTACAATAGTCACTTCGTAGTCACTGACTTCCTTTGCCCGGATACCTGTGAACAAGTTGGTTAGCGCTTTTTCCTGCTCTTCCAGTTGTTGGATGACCAGCTTCATCGCTTCGCCATCGGGTGGCAGGTTATCGGCATCACCCGTAAGAATGTTCATGCGGCTCTCGCGGATACGATAGATGCCGACCTCCCTCTTCGCCCGCGTGGGGTAAAACCCCCGCCATAAGCAACTCTTCTGACAAAACAGAGGCATCGGTTACTTTTGTCGGAGCCTGATTTTTCTTTCTTGCCGCTTCCAGTGCTGATTCATCGGGGGTATATTCGGCATTGATGGAACAAAGCAGTCCGTCTTCTGTCAAATAAGCATATGGGGCAACTGTTCCCGCTTTAAATTCAACGATGAATGTATTGTCTGCATCGGGTACACCTTTGTTGACCAAGCTGATCTTTCCTAATTCGTAATAGACCTTATCTTCTGTGATAGCGTCTTTTACTCCTAAATATTTTTCTGCGTATTTATAATAGGGACCTGCTTTGCAAGTTACTTTCGTAACTTCTGCATCTACAACCAGAGATGTTTTAGGAAGTGAATAAGTTATACCGAAATTATTTGCCTTGACGGCATTTTTCTTTACAACTTTAGTCTGAGCCATAATGGGTAAACTAAGGAGCAGACTGGCTATAATGATTAAATTCTTCATATTCTAATCTAAGTTTAATCTCTACTAAATGATTGTACAAAACTATGAAATATTTTGTTAGTAACCAACCGGAAAAGCCTCTTTTCCTCATTTATAGATCAGAGAAGAGATAAAGAACGGTCCCAAAGGCGGCGGAAAAGGAGATCGAGATATTAGGCTTGGTTAAATCACCGCCCGGGACTGTTCTTGTATATTAATTAAAATAAGATTTGTTTTAGTGATCGGCAAAGGTAAATTTCTCTTCATTATTAAGCACATAT
>OGSD01001215.1_pt1 | contig 24927 bp, 1 predicted proteins | sample 1553571 | NCBI WGS metagenome assembly OGSD01 (sample SAMEA2580072, study PRJEB22360) | human gut metagenome | biome: human gut; feature: human-associated habitat; material: faeces | place: Denmark | collected 2008/2010 | reverse complement strand
AATAAACCAACAGCTACAGCGACTGCGGCAGCTGGAGTTGCCAATTTCAACATCCAACTTTCAACTTTTTCAAAAGCAGAATTTAATTTATCTACAATTTCTGGATTGCCATTAAAAATATTTGCAGAAACATTAGAAGAAAAAATTAATAAAAATAAAATAAATAATATAATTAATATATAATATTACTTTAGGAAAAAAGGAAAATGCTAGCTCGAAAAAAATAAAGAACAACAACTTTAAGCCTAATGAAAGGAATGTACAGATATGGGAAAAACAAGAAAAAATAATGGAGAAAGAAAATTAATATTTGGAGCAGTAATATTGCTAATAATTTCAGCAATATTATTCGGTCTAGCAACAGATCAAGGAATGAATTTAATAAAAAATATACAAGATAGAGTTATGTTAAAAACAAGTATAACGATATCTAGTGCTAACAATGAAGCTTTAAAAAATAAAACAACAGAAGCAAAAATTGTAGCAGGTACAAATCATTTTATAGCATTAACACAAGATGGAAAAGTATATGGATGGGGAAGCAATGGAAGTGGAGAGCTAGGACAAAACAACACAAACATATACAAAAGACCAACATATCTAGGAATAGACGATGCAATAGACATAGCAGCAGGATATCAAAGTACAGTAGTGCTAAAAAAAGATGGAACTGTATGGATGGCAGGATTAAACAGTGATGGACAATTAGGAATAGAAAGTACAGAAAGTCAATCAACATTTGTACAAGTAAAAAATGAAGATGGAACAGGATATTTAACAAACATAAAATCAATATCAGCAGGACAATACACAATGTTTGCAATAACAAATGATGGAGAAGTATATGGATGGGGAGAAAATGGTTCAGGACAACTAGGAATATCAAATACTGAAGACCAAAAGTTACCAGTAAAAACAACATTAACAAACATAAAACAAATTTCAACAAGTTATTACCATACAATAGCACTAACAGAAGATGGAAAAGCATATGTAGCAGGAAGGAACAATGAAGGAGAACTTGGAATCGGACAAACAACAAGTTCAACTATAACAACATGGACAATAATGAAATCAACAAATGGAACATCAGAAATGACAGGAATAAAGCAAGTAGCAACAGGATATATGCATACAGTAGTATTAACAGACAATGGATATATGTATGCTACAGGAAATAATGGATATTATCAATTATCAGATGGTTCAAGTACACAAAGAAAAAATTTAGTATACATGAAAGATAGCTCAAACAACACTATGAAGGACGTAAAAGAAATATATGCAGCAGGTAACACATCAGTAGCAATAACAAATTCTAATGGAATATATGTAGTAGGAGAAAATTCATATGCACAATTACTACAAGGAAACACAAGCACAGTCACAAGATTCACAAAAGTAAAAAACAGTGAAAACATAGACAAAATAGTTATGACAACAACTACGGGAAGTCAAACAACAGCTTATGTAGATAACATAGGCAGAATATTCACAATAGGATATGCAGGATTGGGCCAATTAGGAGATGGTTCATTAACAAGCTCACCACAATACAAAGCATACAGTATAAGTGATTACAGATTTACAACAGAAGAAACAGCAGAAAATTTAAAAGCAGGAGAAACAAAATATATTGATCCAAAATTTGAATATGGAATAAATTTAATTAATAAAGAATTCACATTAGACTTAACATATGAGTCATTAGACACAGATGTAGTAACAGTAGAAGATAACAAAATAACAGCAGTAGGAATAGGAACAACATATGTAAAAATAATAGACAGTACAAACAAAATTTATGGAACTGTAAAAGTAAATGTAAATGCAGATGATGGAGTAACATATCCAAAAGTAGTAGGAGGATATAGCCATTTTGTAGGATTAAAGTCAGATGGAACAGTATGGACATGGGGATATAATGGAAATGGACAATTAGGAACAGGAGATCAAACAAATAGAACAGAACCAACAAAAACAAAAGTAGAAGATGCAGTAGATGTAACAGCAGGATATTATTTTACAGCAATATTAAAAAAAGATGGAACAGTATGGATTTCAGGAGACAATACATATGGACAACTAGGAGATGGAACAACAACAAATTCATCAGAATTTAAACAAGTACCAAATTTAACAGATGTAATACAAATATCAGCAGGCTCAAACACAATGCATGTATTGAAAAAAGATGGAACTGTATGGTCATGGGGAAGAAATGACTGTGGAGAATATGGAGATGGAACAACTGTAAGCAAAGAAGATTTAACACCATCTCAAATGATAAAAGTAACAAATGTAATGCAAATTGCAGCAGGAAATTTGCACACAGCAGTATTAACAGCAGAAGGAACAGTGTGGGCTGCAGGACGAAACTCAGACTCACAATTAGGATTTGTGTATAACAACAAAGAAAACACATCTACACCACGAGAAATGCAAGGATTATCAGAAGTAAAGGAAATAGCATGTGGAGAATATAATACATTAATGTTACAAAAGGATGGATATGCATATGGAGTAGGAGAAAACTCAGATGGACAATTAGGAACAGGAGGAGCGACAACAATAACATCTCCAACATATATGAAAAACAGTAAAACAGGATATTCATTATCAGGAATAAAACACATAGCAAGTGCAGGAAGACTATTAATGGTAACGACAGGAGAAAACGGAATATATGTAGCAGGAGCGGCAGACCATGCACAAAACTTTACAGAAAGTACAACAAAAAGAACAACACTATATCAAACACAAACAGACAAAAAAGTATTAGCAATGGCATGTACAAGAAACATATCATATCAAACAGGATTAATTATAGATGAAAAAGGAAGAACATGGACAGTAGGATATGATGGACAAGGTCAAGTTGGACAAGGAGCACCAGAACATACAACCAAACCAGTAAATATTACAAAAACAAAAATAAGCTTAGCAGAAAATGGAATGATAAGTTTAAACCAAAAAGGAGATAAATACCAATTAAAACACACAGAAATAGTAGGACTAAGTTTCTTAACCAATAAATTATTAGATGAAGACATAGTGTATAGCTCTATGGATAATGAAGTGGCAACAGTGGACGAAAATGGAGTAATAACAGCAGTAGGAGAAGGAACAACATATATAAAAGTAAAAGATCAAAACAATGAAGTAACAAATGCAATAAAAGTAAGTGTAACAATAAAAAATAATGAAACACAGCCAAAAGTTGTAGGAGGAGGATACTATTTTGCAGCATTAAAAGGAAATGGAACAGTATATACATGGGGATATAATGGCAGTGGCCAATTAGGATTAGGAGATACAAACAATAGAACAGAGCCAACACAAACTAACATGAAAGCTGTAATAGACATAGCAGCAGGAACCGATCATACATTAGTGTTAAAAGCAGATGGAACAGTATGGGCAACAGGACTAAACAACTATGGCCAATTAGGAAATGGAACAACAGAAAATACAAACACATTTCAACAAGTAAAATTAAATGAAAATGGAGATTACTTGGAGAACATAGTATCAATAGCAGCAGGGTATACTGCAAGTTATGCAGTAACAGCAGAAGGAGAAGTATATGGTTGGGGAAGAAATGATGATGGAGAATTAGGAATAGGAAGCAAAAGTAGTGAGATAAATGAACTATATCCAGTAAAAATGAAAAAAGTATCAAAGATAATTCAAATAGCAGCAGGAGCAAACCATGCAATAATGCTAGATGCAGATGGAAATGTATGGTCAACAGGATACAATAGTTCAGGACAATTAGGAATAGGAAATACAGATATACAAGTGCAACCAAAACAAATGACATCAGTAAGTGGAGTAAAAGAAATAGCAGCAGGAACAAATCATTCAATAATGCTAGCAGAAAATGGATATGTATATTCAGTAGGAAATGATTCAAACTCACAACTAGGAAACGGAAACTCAACAAATATATCAACACCAACATATGTAAGAAACACATCAGGAAATTTAGTATCAGATGCAAAACATGTAAAAGCAGGAGGAGACTCAACATACATATCAAGAAAAAAGGATACAGAAGGAAAATCACAAGGAATGTATGTAATAGGATACAATAATTATGGACAACTATTTACACAAAACACAACAACTCAACCATATGCAAAAGAAGTAGAAAAAAACCTAGACATATTAGAAATAGCACCAACACAATACAGTACAGCGTTAATAGTAGATGGAGAAGGAAATGTATATACAGTGGGATATGATGGACAAGGACAATTAGGAAACGGAATATACGAAAATACAAAAAACAAAATATGTATAAGCAATATACAAGTAAAAGTAACATCCCAAATAATAAACTATCAAAATGTGGGAGAAAATAGTGAAAAAATACTAGCAAAAACAACAATAGGATTTAATCTAATAAAAGAAAATATAGAAGGAAGTACATATGAATTTAAAACATTAGATTCAGAAGTAGCAACAGTAGATGACCAAGGAACAGTAACAGCAACAGGAATAGGAACTACAAACATAAAAGTACATGATACAACGACAGACTCATGGAATGCAGTAAAAGTAAATGTAAATGGTTCAGAAAACAAAGCACAACCAAAAGTAGTAGGAGGAAATTGCCATTATGCAGCATTAAAAGGAAATGGAACAGTATGGACATGGGGATATAATGGAAATGGCCAATTAGGACTAGGTGATACAAACGCAAGAACAGAGCCAACACAGGCAAAAGCAGAAAAAATCTTAGAAGATGGAACAAAAGAAGAAGAACTAATAACAGATGCAATAGACATAGCAGCATCATATAATCACACAATAATATTAAGAGCAGACGGAACAGTATGGAGTACAGGATACAATCAATATGGAGAATTAGGAACAGGAGACACAGAAGAAAGAAAAATATTCACACAAGTAAAAGGTCCAAATGGAGAAGGAATCCTAGAAAACATAGTACAAATAACAACAGGATATTATACAGGATATGCCTTAACAACAAATGGAGAAGTATATGGATGGGGAAGTAACAGATATGGAGAATTAGGACAAGGAAGCAAATCAGATGACCCTGTTTTATATCCAACAAAAATGAAAAAAGTATCAAACATAATTCAAATATCATCAGGAGCAGAATACATAGTAATGCTAGATGCAGAAGGAAAAGTATGGGGAACAGGATATAATGGAAATGGACAATTAGGAATAGGAAACACAACATTACAAACATTGCCACAACAAATGACATCAATAAGTGGAATAAAAGAAATATCAGCTAAAAGTAATAATACATATATGTTAACAGAAGGAGGATATGTAGAAGGAGTAGGATACAATTATTACAGTCAATTAGGAGATGGAAGCTCAACAGATAGAACAACAGCAGTATATACAAAAAACACATCAAACAAATATGTATCAGATGCAAAACATATTTCAGCAGGAGAAAACTCAGTATTTATATCAAGAAAGAAGGACTCAGAAGGAAATCCACAAGGAATGTATGTAATAGGAAGAAATGACTATGGACAACTATTCACAGGAAACACAACAAGAGCATATTATGCAACAGAAGTAGAAAAAGAAAAAGATATACTAACAATGGCACTAACAGAAGGACAAACAGGATTAATGGTAGACGCAGAAGGAAATGTATATACAGTAGGATATAATGGACAAGGCCAATTAGGAAATGGAACATATGAAAGCTTAACAAGTAAAATATGTATAAGTAATACAAAAGTAGTAGTAAATCCAAATATAATAAACTACAAAAATATTGGAGAAAACAATCAAAAAGTAGAATGTAAAACAACAATAGGATTTAATTTATTAAAAGAAAACATTGAAGGAAGTACATATGAATACAAAACACTAGACCAAGAAGTGGCAACAGTAGCAAAAGATGGAACAGTAACAGCAACAGGAATAGGAACAACATACATAAAAGTACATGACACAAAAACAGATATCTGGAATGCAGTAAGAGTAAATGTAAATGGAGCGGAAAACAAAACACAGCCAAAAGTTGTAGGAGGAGGACACCATTATGTAGCACTAAAAGGAAATGGAACAGTATATACATGGGGATATAATAATAGTGGTGAACTAGGATTAGGAGATACAAACAATAGGTTAGAGCCAACACAAACAAATATGAAAAATGTAATAGATATAGCAGCTGGATACAATCACACAATAATATTAAAATCAGACGGAACAGTATGGACATCAGGACAAAACAAATATGGTCAATTAGGTGATGGTTCAACAGTAGATAGCAACTCATTCCATAAAGTAAAACTAAATGAAAATGGAGAATATTTAGAAAATATAGTATCAGTAGCAGCTGGATATAGCACAAGTTATGCAGTAACATCAGATGGAGAAGTATATGGATGGGGAAGCAATGATGATGGAGAACTAGGACAAGCAAATAAATCAACAGATCCAGTTACATATCCAGTAAAAATGAAAAAAATCTCAAATATAATTCAAGTAGCAGCAGGAGCAAACCATGCAATAATGTTAGACGTAAATGGAAATGTATGGGCAACAGGATACAATAGTTCAGGACAATTAGGAACAGGAGATAAGGCAACACAAACATTACCACAGCAAATGGTATCAGTAAGTGGAATAAAAGAAATAGCAGCAGGAACAAACCATTCAGTAATGTTAACAGAAGGAGGAAATATACTATCAGCAGGAAGTTCTACAAGATCTCAAATGGGAGATGGAAGCTCAACAGATAGAACAACAGCAGTATATACAAGAAATACTTCTGGATATATAGTGTCAAATGCAAAACATATAGCAGCAGGAGGAAATTCAACATACATATCAAGAAAAAAAGATACAGATGGAAAATCACAAGGAATGTATGTAATAGGAGAAAATTCAAATGGACAACTATTTACACAAAACACAACAACTCAACCATATGCAAAAGAAGTAGAAAAAAACCTAGACATATTAGAAATAGCACCAACACAATACAGTACAGCGTTAATAGTAGATGGAGAAGGAAATGTATATACAGTGGGATATGATGGACAAGGACAATTAGGAAACGGAATATACGAAAATACAAAAAACAAAATATGTATAAGCAATATACAAGTAAAAGTAACATCCCAAATAATAAACTATCAAAATGTGGGAGAAAATAGTGAAAAAATACTAGCAAAAACAACAATAGGATTTAATCTAATAAAAGAAAATATAGAAGGAAGTACATATGAATTTAAAACATTAGATTCAGAAGTAGCAACAGTAGATGACCAAGGAACAGTAACAGCAACAGGAATAGGAACTACAAACATAAAAGTACATGATACAACGACAGACTCATGGAATGCAGTAAAAGTAAATGTAAATGGTTCAGAAAACAAAGCACAACCAAAAGTAGTAGGAGGAAATTGCCATTATGCAGCATTAAAAGGAAATGGAACAGTATGGACATGGGGATATAATGGAAATGGCCAATTAGGACTAGGTGATACAAACGCAAGAACAGAGCCAACACAGGCAAAAGCAGAAAAAATCTTAGAAGATGGAACAAAAGAAGAAGAACTAATAACAGATGCAATAGACATAGCAGCATCATATAATCACACAATAATATTAAGAGCAGACGGAACAGTATGGAGTACAGGATACAATCAATATGGAGAATTAGGAACAGGAGACACAGAAGAAAGAAAAATATTCACACAAGTAAAAGGTCCAAATGGAGAAGGAATCCTAGAAAACATAGTACAAATAACAACAGGATATTATACAGGATATGCCTTAACAACAAATGGAGAAGTATATGGATGGGGAAGTAACAGATATGGAGAATTAGGACAAGGAAGCAAATCAGATGACCCTGTTTTATATCCAACAAAAATGAAAAAAGTATCAAACATAATTCAAATATCATCAGGAGCAGAATACATAGTAATGCTAGATGCAGAAGGAAAAGTATGGGGAACAGGATATAATGGAAATGGACAATTAGGAATAGGAAACACAACATTACAAACATTGCCACAACAAATGACATCAATAAGTGGAATAAAAGAAATATCAGCTAAAAGTAATAATACATATATGTTAACAGAAGGAGGATATGTAGAAGGAGTAGGATACAATTATTACAGTCAATTAGGAGATGGAAGCTCAACAGATAGAACAACAGCAGTATATACAAAAAACACATCAAACAAATATGTATCAGATGCAAAACATATTTCAGCAGGAGAAAACTCAGTATTTATATCAAGAAAGAAGGACTCAGAAGGAAATCCACAAGGAATGTATGTAATAGGAAGAAATGACTATGGACAACTATTCACAGGAAACACAACAAGAGCATATTATGCAACAGAAGTAGAAAAAGAAAAAGATATACTAACAATGGCATTAACAGAAGGACAAACAGGATTAATAGTAGACACAAAAGGAAATGTATATACAGTAGGATATAATGGACAAGGACAAATAGGAAATGGAACATATGAAAACACAACAGAAAAAGTATTTATAAGCCAAGTAAAATTAAACACAACACCAAAAGTAATAAACTACAAAAAAGCAGGAGACACAGGAGAAAAAATAGAATACACAGTAACAGCAGGATTCAATTTATTATATGAAGAAGTAGAAAAGGGAGAATGTGAATACAAAACACAAGATGACCAAATAGCAACAGTAGATGACAAAGGAGTAGTAACAGCAACAGGAACAGGAACAACATACATAAAAGTGTATAACAAACAAAATGACTGCTATGCAGCAGTAAAAGTCCAAGTAAATGGGGAACAAGGACGCACAGCTGCCAAAATAGTAGGAGGGGGAAATCATTTTGTAGCACTAAAAGCAAATGGAGAAGTATGGACATGGGGATATAATGGCTATGGTCAGCTAGGAATAGGAAATACAGAAACCAAAAATAGACCAACAAAAACAAACATCTATAACTCAAAAGACGAAACACAATCAACATATGCAATAGATGTAGCAGCAGGATATAGTCATACATTGGTATTAAAATCAGATGGAACAGTGTGGGCAGCAGGATATAATGAATATGGACAACTAGGAGATTCAAGCACAACAAATACAAGTGAATTTGTCCAAGTAACAGGAATACCAGAAAAAGTAATAGCAATAACAGCAGGAGGACATTCATCATATGCATTAACAGAAAGTGGAAAAGTATATGGATGGGGTTATAACTATGAAGGACAATTAGGAAGAGGAAGTACAAGTCAAAATAATCCAAATGCAACACCACAAAAAATGCAAAAAGTATCAAACATAATACAAATGTCAGCAGGAGATAACCATATAGTAATGTTAGATGCAGATGGAACAGTATGGAGCACAGGACATAACTATTATGGACAATTAGGAACAAATAACAAAACAAATTACAGCATACCACAACAAATGAGAACAGGAACAACAACAGTATTAAATAATATCAAAAAGGTATCAGCAGGAAGTCTACATACGCTAGCACTAGCAGAAAATGGAACAGTATATTCATTAGGATATAACTATTATGGACAATTAGGAACAAGAAATACAACAAACTACATGTTACCAGTAACAATGGTAGACTCAAAAGGAAACACTGTAACAGGAGTAAAAGATATAGAAGCAAATGGATACACAAGTATATTATCAATAAAACCAACAACAACAGGAACAGAAGGAAATCTAAGCCAAACAGCAGGAATATATGTTACAGGATACAACAACTATGGACAATTATTTAATCAAGACACAAAAACACTAACATCATTAACAAAAGTACAAGAAGACAAAAACATAATAACAATGGCAAGCACACAAAATATATCAAGCCAAACAGCAGCAATAGTAGATGATTCAGGTTTAGTATACACAGTAGGATATAATGGATATGGAGCAATGGGAAATAAAACAACAACAAGTACAACAGAACCAGCAAACATTTCAGAAGCAAGCCTAGAAGTAAACACAAGAAAAATAGTATTAAACTTAGAAACAAACAATCTAAGCAAACAAATAGAAGCAAAAACAGACTTAGGATTTAATCTATTAATAGACCAAGTAGAAAATGAAGAAATAACATACAAAACATTAGACGAAAACATTGCAACAGTAACAGATGCAGGGCTAGTAACAGGACAAAAATATGGAACAACAAAAATAGAAGTATCAACAAATAAATTACCAAATAAAGTATTAATAGATGTACAAGTACTAAGAAAAAATGACAAAACAATAGCAAAAACAGTAAGTGGCACAGACTTTACACTAGCATTAAAAGCAGATGGAACAGTATGGACATGGGGATATAATGGCTATGGACAACTAGGATTAGGAGACAATTCAAACAGATATAGACCAACACAAATAAACATAGAAAATGTAGTAGATATAGCAGCAGGAAACAACCATGCTCTACTTGTAACAGCAGATGGAAAAGTATATTCATTTGGATCAAATAGTTATGGACAATTAGGAAGAACAGGAAATACATACACACCACAAGAAATACCAAACTTAGAAAACATAGAAAAAGTATCAGCAGGAAATTATCATTCTATGGCAATAGACAAAGAAGGAAATGTATATACATGGGGCTATAACCAAAACGGACAACTAGGAGATGGAACAAGAATAAGCAATAGTATACCAACAAAAATAAAATTAACAAACATAACAAAAATAGCAACAAAAAATAATACATCAGCAGCAATAGATGGAGATGGCAACTTATATACATGGGGATATAATAGCTATGGACAACAAGGAATTTCAATAGACAACATATATACACCAAGAAAAGTACCAACACTAGAACAAATAATAGATATAGCAGTAGAAAACAACACAATAATAGTATTAGACAAAAAAGGAGAGGTATTATCAAGTGGATATAACACATATGGAAACTTAGGAAACAATGCAACACAAACAAGAAAATCATTTGACAAAGTAATAGAAAAATACGAAACAATAACAACAGGAGAAGGGGAAGAAACCCAAACAACTACAACGCCAATTTATCTATCAGGAGTAAAATCAATACAAGCAGGAAATGAATTTGCAGTAGCAATAAAAGAAGATGGAACAGCTATTTCATGGGGGTATAATGGTTATTCACAATCTTCAAATGGAACAACTACAAACAATTTATTACCAGTAGACTTAAAATATGGAAAAGACAAAGAAAACATAGATAAAATAATAAATGTATCAGCAGGAGAAGGAACAATAGTAGTAGTAAGAGAAGATGGAAAAGTATGGACTATTGGAAAAAATTATTCTGGACAATTAGGAAATAGTTCAGCAGTAAATTCAAATGAATTTGTATGTATAAGCAAACCTGTATTACTATTTGAAGAAACACCAATAAGAATAAAAGGAATAGGACAAAACAAAAATGCAAAAGTAAATATGTCACAAGGATTTAACCTATTATATACAACAATAGAAGACACAGACTTAACATATCAAATAAAAAATGAAAAAATAGCAACAGTAGAAGAAACAACAGGAAAAATAACAGCAGTAAAAAAAGGAAAAACAGCAGTAACAGTAACAGACAAAAAATCAGGAGAAACAACATCAGCAGATGTATATGTATTAGGAGAAGAAGATGTAACATTCCCACAAATCGAAACCCAAAATTATTCAACAGTAACTCTAAAATCAAATGGGGAGATATGGAGTTATGGATATAATGGATATGGACAATTGGGAACAGGAGACACAACATACAAAGTATTACCAACATATACAGGAATAAATAATATTACACAAATATCACTAGGAGGAACACACACACTAGCACTAGACACAGAAGGACATGTATGGTCTTGGGGATATAATGGCTATGGAGAACTAGGAAATGGAACAACAACAAGCTCAACAGAAAAAGTACAAGTAAAATCACCAGACGGAGAAGGAGTACTAGAAAACATAGTAGCAATATCAGCAGGAAATTATCATTCAATAGCATTAGATAAAGACGGAAATGTATATACATGGGGATATAACGGATATGGCCAATTAGGCTTAGGAAACACAACAAATACAGTACTTCCAGTAAAAGTAGACGACTTAGAAGGAATAATAAAAATAGAAGCAGGAAACTATACATCATATGTAATAGACAACAATAATCATCTATGGTCAACAGGATACAATTATTATGGAGAATTAGGAAATGGATCAACATCAAACAGAAGTAAATTTACACAAATTCAAACATTAGAAAATGTATCAGACGTATCTGCAAGTGAAACAAATAGTACAATAGTATTATTATCAGATGGAACAGTATGGGGATTTGGAAACAATACAAATAACCAATTAACAACTGTAGGAGGAGCAACACCACAACAATTAAAAGGACCAGACGGAATGTTAAAAGATATAACATCAATATCAGTTGGATATTATACAGGATATGCAATAACATCAGAAGAAAAAGTATTAGCATGGGGATTAAACAACTACTCACAATTAGCATCAGGAACAACAGAAACAAAATCAACACCTGTATATATGAAAGAAAAAGACGGAAATGACTTCACAGATGCAATGATAGTATCAGGAGGAAGATACAGTGCAGAATTAGCAAAAAGCGATGGAACAGTATGGGGAGTAGGATATAATGGATATGGAAATATAGGAGATGGAACAACAAATTCTAAAAATCAGATAACATGTATATCAACACCACATATAAAATTAGAAGAAAGAGAAGTAACACTAAAACTATCAAATCCAAACTATCAAATAAATCCAAAAACTGTATATGGCTTCAACATATTATTTGAAGAAACAGAAAATGCAGGATTTACATACAAAACATCAGATGAAACAATAGCAAAAATAGATGAGGCAACAGGAAAAGTTACAGCAACAGGATTAGGAAAAGCATATATAACAGTAACAGCAAAAGGAACAGAAGAAGAAACAAGAGTAGTAATAAACGTAATAGGAGAAAACAAAAAAGTAGAAGAAAAGGTTCAAGTAGGAAGTTCACATTCACTAGCACTAAAACAAGATGGAACAATCTGGAGTTGGGGAAATAACACAAGTGCAATAAATACAACAGAACCAATACAAATAGAAAAAGGAAAATACAAAGAAACAAAAGAAATAGAAACACCAGAAGGAACAACACAAACAACAACAACAGAAAAAGAAATAGACTTAAACAACATAAAAGACATAGCTGTAGGATATAATCATAACCTAGCATTAGACAGCGAAGGTCATGTATATTCATGGGGATACAATGGCTATGGACAATTAGGAGATGATTCAACATCAACAAAAGAAATACCAACAAGAATAGAAAGCTTAGAAGAAATTGAAAAAGTATATTGCTATAAAGATGTAAGTATGGCAATAAATAAACAAGGAGAAATTTATATATGGGGATATAAATATAATAAAACTCCAACAAAAATCAATTTCTATGGAAAAGCAATAAGTCTAAACGAAAAACTAATATTAGCAGAAGATGGAAGTGTATGGAACTTATCAGATAACCCATCAAAAATAGACGGATTAAAAAATATAGTAGAAGTAACATCAGGAGAAAACCACTATGCAGCACTAGATTCAAAAGGAAAAGTATGGGTATGGGGATATAACAGATATGGACAATTATCACAAGGAAACACAACAAATGTAGGAACACCAACAACAGTAAAAACACAAGATACAGAAGGAACATCATATCAAGACCTAGAAAATATTGTAGAAATACAAGCAGGAGAAAACACTTTACAAATGCTATCAAGTACAGGAGAAATCTATATTTCAGGATATAATGGCTATGGACAATTAGGAGAAGGAGAAAGCACAAGTAATATAACAATAGCAAAAAAAGCAAAAAATATGGACCAAGTAAAAAATATAGACACAAACACAAACCATAGTATAGCATCAGACAGAAGTGGATTTGTATATACAACAGGATACAACGGAAATGGACAATTAGGAATAGGATCAAATGTATCAACAAATGAATACACAGTAATAGGAGACACATATGTACATGTAAGTGAAAACAAAATAATACTAGAAGAAGGAAAAGACAAACAAGTAACAGCAACACTAGACAACAAATTTAACTTAATAAATGACGTAGTAGACCAAAACAACATCACATACGAAACACTAAATAATGAAATAGCAATAGTAGACCAAGATGGAACAATCCATGCAAATAAAATGGGAACAGTAGAAATAATAGCAACACACACAATAACACATAAATCAACAACAATATTTGTACAGGTAGTGCCAGTAGGAAAAGTAACAGTACCAAAATTAGAAATAGGAGCTACACATACAGCAGCATTAAAAACAGATGGAACTGTATGGACATGGGGAAGTAACTCATATGGACAATTAGGAACAGGAGACAATATAAATAAAACAATGCCAGTAAAAGTAATGGATATAGAAAACGCAATAGATATATCCGTAGGAAGCTATAACACAGTAGTAGTAAAAGATGATGGAACAGTATGGAGCTTTGGATATAATGGATATGGTCAATTAGGAGATGGAACATCTTCAAGTAGAAATACACCAGTTCAAGTAATAAAACAAGACGGAAAACCACTAGAAAAAATAGTAAAAATATCAGCAGGAACAAACAAAACAATAGCATTAGATGAAAATGGACATGTATGGGTTTGGGGAAATACATACAAATCAACAGCAACAAAATTATCAACGGTAAATAATGCTATAGACATCTCACCAAGCTATGTGGTAACACAAACAGGAAAAGTGTATACATTAGAAGGAGAAAAACTAGAAATAGATAATATCCTAAGAGTATCAGAAGGTACAAATCATGCACTATTCCTAACAAAAGAAGGAACAGGATATAGCATAGGAGCAAATTCAAATGGTCAATTAGGAGATGGAACAACAGCAAGCAAAAACTCACCTACAGTGATAAAAACAGAAAAAAGTAATCTAACAGACATCAAAGAACTAAAAGCAGGAGCAGGAAGTTCAATGGCAATAATGAAAAATGGAGACACATATACATGGGGAAGCAACAACAACAATAAATTAGGAACAACTGCAACAAAAAACCAAATATATCCAACTAAATTAGAAAATGTAAACACATCTATTTCAGGAGATATTGGAACAGATAATGGAGGCATTATAGATACCCAAGGATTTGTATACATGTGGGGATTAGGAACATATGGAAACCTAGGAAACAGTTTATATAATACATCTGTAGAACCAGTATTAGTAGGAGCAGAAGAAGCGGGATTAGACGAATATGACATTATATTACACCTAGGAGAAACACATCAAATAACAGTAACAAACAAAACATTTAATGTATTAAAAGAAATACAAGAAACAGGAACAATAAACTACAACATTGGAAACAGCAATATAGCAAGTATTTCAAACACAGGACTTGTAACAGGACAAAAAGAAGGAAAAACTACAGCAATAGTAACAAAAGCTGATACAGGAGCAACAAGTATAGCAAATGTAACAGTATTACCAGAAGGTGTAGAAATAGAACCAATGGCATTAACATGTATGTCACACACAGTAGTATTAAAAGCAAATGGAACAGTATGGGCATATGGACTAAATTCAAGTTATGAATTAGGAAATGGAACATCAATAAGTAGTGATAGACCTATCCAAGTATCATTCCCAAGCAACATAAAAATAGCACAAATAGCAGTAGGAAACACACATAACTTAGCATTAGACACAGAAGGTAATGTATGGGTATGGGGAGTAAATTCAAATAATGCATTAGGAACAAAACTAAAAACTACACCATCACGTTTAGGAATAAGTAATGTAAAGAAAATAGCAGCAAACAATGACCAAAGCATGATATTAACAAAAGACGGATATGTATATGTATGGGGACTAAACTCAAATGGGGAATTGGGAGTAGGAACATACAAAGAAGTAAAAACACCAACATTACTAAACTATGTAAATAACATATTAGACATATCAATAGGAAAAAATCACACAATGTTATTAACAACAAAAGGTAAAGTTCTAACAAGTGGTCTAAATAGTTATGGACAAACTGGAAAAACAGAAGGAAAAACAAATATCTTTACACAAATAGAAGTACCAGCAACAGTAGGAAAAATATCAGCAGGAGATAACCACAGTGTATTACTAACAACAAATGGAGAAGTATATACATTTGGATATAATGAAAATGGACAATTAGGATTAGGAACAAAAACAAATGTAACAATACCAACCAAAACAAATATGACAAACATCATGGAAATATCAGCAGGAAGAAACCACACAGTAGTATTAGGAGCAAATAGAGTATTATACTCTACAGGTTCAAACAGTAATGGACAACTAGGAATAGGAACAAAAGATGATAAATTGTTATTCACGGAAATAACAAAAGTACAAGACATGATGTCAATATCATCTGGAAATACATACAATGTAGCAATAAAATATGATGGAAATGTATATGGATGGGGAGACTACTATCATGGAACAGCATCAGTAAAAACAAAAACAAACAGCAGAGTACCAGTAAAAATAGGAAATGACTCATCATATGCAGAAGAGCCAGAAATAACTGTTAATGTAAATGGAGCAAAACAAATACAAATAACTCCAAAATACAGCTTTAATGTATTTAAAGAAGACAACGAAGAAGATAGCGATTTCCAATATGAATCACTAAATGAGGATATAGCGACAGTAGGAGAAAATGGTTTAGTAACAGGAGTAAAAGTAGGAACAACTTGGATAAAAGTAAAAGAAGTTGCAACAGGAAAAGAAAACATAGTAATAGTAAGAGTAATAGAATCAGATTCAAAATATGCTTCAAAAATAGCAGGAGGAGATGGATATGCAGCAGTATTAAAAGCAGATGGAAGTATATGGGGATTTGGATATAACTCAGATGGACAATTAGGAAATGACAAATTAGCACCAATAAATGTGCCAAGTCAAACAAACATACTAGCCACATACAAACAAATCGAAGCAGGAAAGAAATTCACAATAGCATTAAGAGAAGATGGAACAGTATGGGCATGGGGAGATAACACATATGGACAACTAGGCCAAGGAAATAGGGTATCAGCTAAAAAACCAGTACAAGTACAAAACCTAACAAATATAGTATCAGTTGCAGCAGGAGATAATCATGCAATAGCAATAGATAAATTAGGAAATGTATATACATGGGGATTAAACAGTAAGGGACAACTAGGAAATAGAACAACAGAAACAGTAAGTATACCAGAAAAAATAACAGGACTAGATAACCAAGTGGTTAAAGTAGCAGCAGGTGGAAATCTAAGTGCAATAATAGATTCAACAGGAGATGTATATGTATTTGGAGACAATAGCAAAGAACAAATCGAAGAATTTAAATATAATTATGATGAATTTGGACAAAAAATATTGCCAGCATTAAATACATATGTATCGCAACCGATAAAAGTACAAACAGTTGAAAATGCTGTAAAAGTACAATGTTTGCAAACTGGAATAGTAGTGTTAAAAACAGATGGAAGTGTAGAAAGAACAACAAAATATGCAAAACAAGCTAATGCCCAAAAAACAACAGTAATAAACTCAGGAATGGTAGACATATCAGGTAAAAACGAAAGTGTAGTATTACTAGATAAATATGGTGCAAGCTATACATATGGGGATAATAGCAAAGGCCAAGCTGGAATAGGCGGAACAAGTGCAAGTGTAATATTACAAAAAATACGAATAGCAGAAGAAAAAACATATTTGACAGTAGGAGCAGGCTATAAAGATAATTATGTAATAGATACAGAAGGATTTGTATATGGAGCAGGAGCAAATGAATATGGTCAATTAGGAAACAGCACTTATGATGAAAGTTATGACTTTACATTAGTAGGAGACAGAAATTTTGAAATTGTACCAGATGCAAGAACTATGAAACAACCAGAACAAGAAACAGTAAAAATAGTAGCTAATATATTCAATGTATTTAACCATAATGAAAGAGCACTAACAGATTATGATTGGAAATCAAGTAATACAGATGTAGTAACAGTAGATAATGGTGTATTAGCATCTCAAGACATGGGAACAGCTACAATAACAGCTACAGATAAAGCAACAGGAGTAAAAGCAACAGCACTAAGAGTAGTACAACCATTAGATGAGCAAAGAATACAAAGTATTACTGTAAATAATAAAGAGGCAAAAGTATCAGGTGAAAACAAATATGAAGTGTCTGTAGAAAAAAATCTAGATGGAACAGGAACTTTAAAAATAACAACAAAAGATTCAGCAGATGAAATAAGTATTGATGGAGGAACAACATATGTAATAGGAGGAACATTAACACAAGATATACCATTAGACACAAATCCAACAGTACAAAAAATTAAAGTAAAAGCAAGTAATGGAAAAACAGTAGACTACATATTAACAATAAACATATTGTCAAATGATGCAAGCTTAGAAAGTCTAACAATAGACAATGTACAAGCAACATCAATAAGTTCAACAGAATACGAAATAATTGTAAAAGATACTGTAACAAAGCCAGAGGTACATGCAGTAGCAAGTGATTCAAAAGCAACAGTAAGTATAGATGCAAGTATAGAAGAAACAAAAGAAACAACAAAGACAGTTGATATGACAACTGTTATAAAGAAAACAATACCAGTTCAAGTAACATCAGAAAATGGTGACAAAGTAACATATACATTAACAATATATAAAGAAGATGCACTAACACAATTAGAAACAATAACAGTAGATGGAAAAGAAGCAACAAAAATAGGAAATACATCATATAAAGCAACAATACCAGCAGATGCAGATTATAGCACAATAATGGCTAAAACTTTATATAGTAAAGCAAGAGCAGAAATAAATGAATTGGGAGAAGAAACACAAGTTACAACAAAAGTAGTAGCAACGACCCAAGAACAAACAATAGTAAAAATCTACGTAAGAGCAGGAGAAGGAGAAAACGAAAGAGAAAAAGAATACACATTAACATTAGACAAACAAGGAACAGAGTTAATACAAGGTATATTCTCACTAACAGTAAATGGACAAGAAATAGAGCCAATAGGAAATATATATAATGCATACATAAGTGAAAATGCTGAAACAGTAGCAGTAACTGCTATCACTATTAATGATAATGACTTAGTAAAAATTGGGGAAACAGAAGCTAAAGTTCATATATCAACAGAAGAATTAGAAATAGCAGAAGAAGAAACAACATATAAAATAACTGTAACTGATTCAGAAGACAGCTCAAAAACAAAGGAATATATATTGAAAATAAGAAAACCATCAGCAGATAATTCACTATTATCAATAACAGTAGGAAATGAAGAATTTTCTAAAGTAGCCACAAGAGAAACAGGAACAAATAACTTTAAAGTAAGTATTTCAGATAAATATAGTGAAGTAGATGTAATAGGAACAGCAAGTTATGACCAAGCAAAAGTAAGTGTAAATGGAGAAAAATACGAAACTAAGATATCCACAAGATTGGTAGAAATTGGGGAAAATGAACCAACAAAAGTAGAAATTTTAGTAAAAGCACTAAATGGAGAAGTAGCAACATACACACTAGAAATTTACACAGAAAATAGTAATACAAATTTAAAGAAAGTAACTGTAGATGGAAAAGAAGCAACAATAAGTAGTGTATCAGAAGACACATATGAATATACTTTAGACAAAAAAGCAGACAAAATAACAATAGGAGCAATAGCAGAAGAACTAACAACAAAAGTAGGAATAAACACAAATGAACAAGAATTAGGAGCAACCTACAGAGAAATAAAAATGGAAGGAAGAACATTAACAGTAAATATACCAGTAACAGCAGAAGATGGAACAACAAAAGTATATAAACTAATAATAAATGCACTTCCAGACAATGTAAACTTATTAAATGTAAAAGTCAATGGAAAAGCAGCAAATGCAGTACCTGTAAACAAATATGAAACACGAGTAAACAAAAATGACACATTATTTGAACTATATGTAATACCAGAAGACGAAAAAGCAAAAGTCCAAATAGAAAACAATATAGAAGTTACAGGAACAGCCAGTGCAACAATAGCAAAAGACACAGAAGAAGTACAAGTAAAAATAAAAGTAACAGCACAAGACGGAACAACACAAGAATACACACTAATAGTTACAAATCAATCAGATGATTGCAAATTAGCAATTTTAAAAGTAGATGGAGAAACACTTGAAACAGATGCAGATGGAAAATATCATATAACAAAGAAATACTTAACATCATCTGTAAATATAGACGCAATAGCAAATAATAGTTATGCAACAGTAAGTATAAATGGAACAACACCAACACAAGAAGAACAAAAAGCAAGTGTTACAACATCAGACTTAGAAAACACAATCACAATAACAATAAAAGCAGAAGATGGAACAAGTAAAGATTACACATTAATAGTAGACAAACTACCAAATGAAACTGGAGCAACAATAACAATCAACTATGAAGAAAATGGAGAAACAAAAGAAAAAGTAATAGAATTAGACAGGAATAACAAAGGAACAATAAGAATAGGAAATCAAGAAAGTGTAAATCTAAAAGTAGTTGCAAAAGACGAATTAGCCCAAATCTCAATAGATGGAAGTATAGCAGAACCAAAAGAATCAACAAAAGAAATAATAACAACAGAAGAAACAACAAGTGTACCAGTACAAGTAACAGGACAAGATGGAACAATAGGAAACTATGAAATAACAATAATAAGAGCATCAAATAATGCAGAACTAAAATCAATAGATGTAAAAGGAATAGAAAATGGGGATATTCTAAAAACATCTGACAACACATATCTAGTAAAAGTACCAGACACAATGGAAAATGTTGATATAACAGCAATAGCAGAAAGCAGCTATGCAACCGTAAAAATAGCAGATGGAGACTATTCAGAAAACAACACACAAAATGCAACAATAACAATGGATGAAGAAACAAAAGAAATAACAATAACTATAAAAGCAGAAAACGGAGAAACAAAAGAATATAAAGTAACAATACAAAAAGTAACAGACTTAGGATTAGAAAGTGTAAAAATAGATGACAATGAATGTACAATAAAAAACGGAAGTTACGAAATATTTATAGATAGAAATGTAACACAATCAGCACTAAAAGTAAAACCAAAAAATCCAAAAGCATTAATAGCAATAAAACAAGGAGTAGAAGGAACTTATGGAGAAGAAAAAACAGCAGAAGAACACATAGAACAAATACAAATAACAGGAGAAGAAACAACAGTAATAATCCAAGCAAAAGATCCAAATGACCCAACAAGAATAAAAGAATATTCTGTAACAATCAAATACAAATCAAATAATGCAGACTTAGAACTAATCCAAGTTGATGGAAAAGACGCAATAGAAACAGAAGAAGGATATTATGCAGTAACAACAGAAACCGCAACAACAGCAAGAATATATGTAAAAGCAACAAATGAATATGCCAAAGTAACAATAGGAGACAATGAAGCTGAACAAGGAGCAAGCAGAAGAACAATAACACTAAGTCAAGAAAAGAAAACAATAATACAAATAACAATAAAATCACAAGACGAAAGTGTAACAAAAACATTCAATGTAATAATAGAAAGAAAATCAGATGACACAAGTTGTAACATAAACATAAACAACGAAACAGCAGACGAAATAGACACAACAACAAATACTTACACAAAATACATTGAAAGAAATGATACACAAGCAACAATCCAAGTAACAGCAAACAATGACGAAGCAACAATAGAAATGGCAGGAAATACACAAACAAAAACAATAACAACAACTGTAGACATAGCAAGTGAAATAACAGAAATAACAGCCACTGTAACAGCTGAAAATGGGGAAACAGCTGAATACCATATCAGAATTGTAAAAAAATCAACAGACACAAGCATAAAAACAGTAAAAGTAGATAACAAAGTAATATCAGAAGTAGACGGAAAATATGTAGCAACAGTATATGATAAGGGAAAAGACACACAACAAGCACTAATAGAAGTAACAGCAAATGAATCACACGCAAAAATACAAATCGGAGATGGAACAGAATGGCAACAAACTCCAGCAACATCAACTGAAATATTTAAAGACGGAAATAGAAAAATAACATTAAATATTAATGTACAAGCACAAGATGAACAAACAGAAAGTATAACAAAAGAATTAGAAATAAACTTGATATCAGATGATGTAAGTATAAAAGTTGTAAAAAACGGTGAAAATGTTGTGACAAACTATAATGCCGAAACACACACATATAAAGAATATCTATCAAGAGATATAGAACAAGTGAGTCTATCAATAGAAGCAAATAATATGTATACAACAATAACATCAGGAGAGACAACAGGAACACCAATCATATCAATAAACAACATATCTGTAAAAGACCAAGAGGAAGTATATATAACATTTGCAGCAATTGCAGAATCAGGAAGAACGCAAGAATATACAATACAATTATTAAGAAAATCAAGTAATGCAGATGCAGAACATATCTACGTAGATGGACAGGAAATCACAGATAGATTTGCAGATAAAGACTCAGTACCAACATGCATAGTATCAATTGGAAAAACAAAAGATTCAAGTACAATAAGAGTTGTTCCAGAAAATGAATTTGCAAGTATAAAAATAGGGGATACAGAAGAAACAATAGGAGAAACGTCACAAAGAATACCACTAGATTTATCAAATGGAACAATAACAGTACCATTAGTAATAACATCACAAGATGGAACAGTGACAAAAACATATAATATAATGTTTGTACGTTTATCAAATGATACAAAAATACAATGGTTAGAAGTAAATAATAAGCACATAATTGAAGATGAAAGTGGAAACTATGAAGTAACTGTAAAATCATCAGAAGAAATAGCAAAAGTAAAAATAGTATTATCAAATATTTTAGCAAAAGTAACAATGGGAGGAGAAGAAAAACAAGGACAATTAGAAGAAAACGTAATCCTACCAAATGGAGACATAGTAAAAACAATAACAGTAACAGCAATAGACGGAACTATAAGAACTAGTACATTAACAATCCATAAAGCACAACCTAATTTAGGATTAGAAAAAGTATATTTAGATGGAAGATTAGCGACTAAGGTAGATGATAAGACATTTGAAATTGGTGTTGAGAAAGGAACAACACAGGCTCAAATAAAAGCAATAGCAAGTAATCCAGATGAATATGTAAGCATAAAAGGAAACACAGGTGTCCAAGGAGAAAATATATATACAAATTGCTCACTAGCAGACAAAGAAATACCAATAAAAGTAACCGCAATGTTTGATGGAGAAATAGACCAAGAAAAAGATTATGTTTTAAAAATAAAAGAAATAGAAGAACCAGATATATTGGAAGATTTGAAAGTGAAAATTAAAGTAGACGATGAAGAAGTTACTCAAGGAGAAGATGGAATGTATTTAGTAGAAGTAGATAATAGCCAAGATAACAGCTCATTATGGGCAGAAGTAACAACAGAAACATCACAAGTAAAAATAAAAGATACAAATGGAGAGACATCATATGATTCACCATCAAATCAGAAAAATATAAGTTTAAAAGAAAACATAACAGATGTTACTGTAACAGTAAAAAATGGAGCAGGGGAAGAAAAAGAATACATAGTAAGAATACAAAAGAGACAACCTGCAATAACTGGAAAAGTAATAACACAAGCATCAGATCAAGCAAATCAAACAGCAACAATAAAGGTATATAAAACATCAGACACGAGAAACGAAAATGATGCAGATAATCCAAGAGAGTTAATTAAAGAAATTGAGATAAAACTAGATGGAAGTTATACTTTAGACTTAAAACCAGATGAATATGACATAGTAGTAACAAAAACATCATACTTAGAATATAGATTGACAAATGTATTAGTAAAAGATGGAGAAACGATTGCTATAAATGATATCTATATCTATGCAGGAGATCTAGACGAAAATGGAGAAATAGAAATAGAAGATTTAACAAACATTATAGAAAACTATGGAGAAATAACACAAGATAACAAAGATGAAAAAGGAAAATATGACTTAAATGAAGATGGCATAGTAAACAAACTAGACAGAAACATCTTAAAAGAAAATTATGGAAAAACAAAAACAACAGAACAATGGGTAGATCCAAATCCATCGACAACAGCAAATTCAATAGTAACACACTCAACAGAATCAACATTAAGCTCAGAAGTTAAGTCTAAGGCAGTAGTAGAAGAAAATAAGGGTACAACAGGACAATCACAAATCTTTGTAAAACCATTAAAAGGACAATATACAATAACATCTGCATATGGAACAAGAACACATCCAACAACAGGAGAAGTAAAAAAACACACAGGAATAGATATAGCAGGAACACATCATGCAGAAGTATTGTCAATAGCAGATGGAGAAGTAACTTATGCAGGAGTACAAAAAGGATTTGGTAATAGTGTAGAAATTAAACATGTTGTGAATGGGGAAACAATATATAGTTTCTATGCACACTTATCAAAAATAGATGTACAAAAAGGTCAAAAGGTAAAACAAGGAGAAACAATAGGATTAGAAGGAGGAGACCCTAAGACAGATCAGAATGTAGGAAATTCAACAGGACATCATCTACACTTTGAGATAAGAAAAGCAAGTGGATATGGAAATGACATAGATCCAACAAAATACATATAGATGTTTTTGGAAACTGATAAAAAATATCCGAAGCAATTATTCAAGGACAGAGCAAAAATATGCTCTGTCCTTATATTAATTTGATAGATATGAAGTGAATCAAAAAAGAATAAAATTAATTCTATCAAAAATATTTTTATCAGTAAATTA
>OGSD01001191.1_pt1 | contig 25264 bp, 20 predicted proteins | sample 1553571 | NCBI WGS metagenome assembly OGSD01 (sample SAMEA2580072, study PRJEB22360) | human gut metagenome | biome: human gut; feature: human-associated habitat; material: faeces | place: Denmark | collected 2008/2010 | reverse complement strand
AGGGCACCACAGCCGCCGTACAACAGATTAAGCTGCGAATAATCCGCACGCTTCATCAGCTGGGCATAAGCCAGCACCAGATCGTCATGCAGCTTAGAGGCCGTCTTTGCCTGGTTATCCGCATACGGGTAATTCTTATCGGTACGGTTTGCCGTTGCCACCGGGCTCAAGTCCGTATAGTGCTGCTTGGCAGCATCAAAGGCCTTGATAAACGCGGCGGCACTGGAATCCGTATACGCACCGGTGCTGCTGTCGCCGTCCGTTACATCGTCATAGGCGTCCTGATAGATTTTGCCGATGGCAGAGGAGGCGTCCATATCCGCGTCCAGCTTGGTATAGCCCTGCTCATCCATGCCCTTAGCATCCTTAATGGCATTGTCAACCGCAGCGTTAAAGTTGGTGGCCAGTTGGTCGCGCTTCGCCACAAATTGATTATAAAACGCACCGCCGTCGGTGGCGTTCAGGTCTGTCGCCGGGTTCCAAGAGGTGGCAGCGTCCATACCGGACAGGATTTCCATTGCCGTATCCGCAGAGAACCGGGTGATGCTCCGAATCAGCTGGTACATATCGGCACCCTGGAACTTATCTATATTCTTAAGCTTCTCGGAGGCATTGTCCATCAGGGTGGTGGGGCTGGCAGAGTTTACATCTACGACATAAATCTTGGTGGCATCATTGATAATGCCTTTGCAGTTATTCGCTGCTTTGTCGTAATTATCCTTTTTCCCGTTGGTGTCACCATAAATACCCCACGGTATGGTATAGACACCTTCCGGTGAAGTCTTGCCGGTTTTTGCCATACAGCGATCGGGCATAAACTGCAACACATTATACCAAAGATGTGTAGAGCGATCGGTCATATCAAATTCTTTGCTGGTATGGTTCCAGTGATTCTCCCTTTCACCGGCAATATTTCTACTGTTACTAGTGCCAATGTAATTGCCAAACTCCCAGTTAGTGGTGGAAAAGCCTCTCCACATTTGATCCGTGGTCAACAAATTCTCATTGGTTGCGTCAGCTTGCAGATTCGGTTTTCCGCTGCTTTGGGGATAATCGGAAATTAAGCGGAAATAGGGGTTTGCATTCCCCGATGTCGTTGATTCCGCAGGAAACAAACCGTTTAAGGCGTTTGAATCCCACCCACTATCACGAATTTGAGACATTACAACAGGCATGCACATAATGTTGGTGGTGTCATTCTGGGAACCGTCATACAGAAATACAGCGGAGTTATAGTAAATCTCGTACCGGTTGTTCAAAAATGTCTTTACATCGTTGGAAGCATTTGCCTTACTGGTGGGACCGGCATACAACAAATTTTGAGAATACTTTGCATTGACAGTTTCATAAGCTGAACCATCACCTTTACCGGTAGCCACCTGGGCACCTACGGTGCTGAATTCCGCCTTATAGGGGGTCATTTTTTGAATGGCTGCATACAAATCCGCATTCAGCTTAGCCACATATTCCATATCCGGCACTGTCTTGCCCAGCTTTACAGCGTCCAGATAGCGGGACGCCTTGTCATACAGTTCATAAGCCGGTGCCATATTGGTGAGGATATTGGTAGCGGAGAAAGTCTTCATTGTAGACTTAAACAGCTCCATGTTCTCACGGATCAGCGCCTCTGCGTACGCGCTGGTGTCCTTAATAAACAGGTCATACGCGTCAATGGAGCCACGGTAAATATTCACATCGGTGAGCTTACCGGTGGCGCCCTCGCCGTACACCACCTGGCCGCCGGTACCGTCGGCCGTGCCGTGGATCAGGCTCTGTAAGGTTAAGCCGTTATCCGCATACGTCTTGCACTGCGATTCGCGGGCCTTGTAGGCGTCATACATACCAACCTGCTTGCCGTCAATATAAACATAGATACGGTCATAGCTAATGTACGGTACCACCTGCAAGGTCACATGACTCCACTTATCCGTAGGCAAAGTGAAGGTAGAGTCCGACTTAAAGGAAGAGTCGCCGCTCTTATACTCGATGGTGCCGTCCTCATTGACACGGAAGTAGTTATCACTTTCGCCGCCCATACGGAATACGGCGCCGTTATCAATGGTATCGCCCGGATTATACAGCATGGTATAGGTATAACCGGCAGCCGTGTCTGTCAGATCCTTCACCGGGTCCACCTGGGTTGCCACACCTGACTTATTCAAAGGCAGGTAGGTGCCGTACACATTGTCCTTAGCGGTGTTATAGCCGGCAGCGGAGCAGGGATCCTTATAGATCACCTGTGTGGTATTGGCATCATAGTTGGTCTGCGTTGCCTTTAGCTGATCGGCCTTTGCATTCTCCACATCGCCCAAAGACAGTGCCTGGTCATAAATACAGAAGTCGCTGATGTAACCATCCAGCAGATAATATGTGCCGCCGACGGTGGTGGACCAATAGGGGTTCACGCCAAAGGTCAGCTTAGAGGGATTAGCACCGGCATTCTGGAATACAGCCTTGAACCAGTCGCTGTCCAGTACGGTGCCGAAGTTCTCGCCGGTTGTGGAAGAAGAAACCAGCTTGCCGTCTACAAATACGGTAAAGCAGCTCTTGGAGATGGAGAACACATAGGAGTGCCACTGGTTCTTTGCCAAGCTGCCGCTGATTTTGGCCTCCGTGCCCTTCTTCATACCGATGGAAGTGTTATCCGCCTGGTAAGACAACAGGTTAAATTTGTTCGGGGTACTATTAACATCGAATTTATTCAGATAGTTCCACTTGGGCGAATCGATAAAGTCAAAGATATGCGTATCAGCAACGGTAGCGTCCGTCATATAGGAGTCAAAGGAGATGGTAATACCGCGATTGATGTTGGTGTCGGAGAACATACCGTCCACATTCATCCAAGCGGTAGAAACGCCCTTTACCTCTTTATCAATGGTTTTATCTGCGGCAGAACCGGCGTTGGCCTTCTTACTGTTATCAAAGCGAGCCGCCAGTCGGCCGTCCTGCACCACCATATTAACACTGCTCACATTACCGTTGTGCTTGGTGGAGCCGTTATACGCGCCAATATGGTTGCCGTTGCCGGACACATCCTCCCGCGCATTGTTAGAGGTAAAGTACCGGGCAATCAAGTGGCTGTTGGCGGTATCGCCGGGCTTCACAGCAGTCTGGGTAGAGGTCGCCTTACCGAAAGCCTGGGACAGGTTGTAATACTCCATATCGGAAATGGGAATAATGCAGCCGTGGCTGGGGTTCAGGTGATTGATGGAACAATTATCCGCAGAAATCTTTGAATAACTCTCAAAATCAGAAGTATAGGAGAAACCGAAGCCGCCGTCGGAGAAATAGTCCACCAGCACGCCGTAGCTGCTTGTGCCGGAAATGGGGAACACCTGCGGGCCTTCTGCCTGCGTATTGGAGACAGACTCGAAAATCTTCGCATTGGCAGCGTCATATTCGCCGTCAGAATTAGAGGGGCTCTTGCCGGTCTTGAAGGTGTACCAAACTTTCTTGGCACCGGTGCCGGAGGAAGCCTCTTTCTTATACAGCATTACATAGCCGTTTCCGTACGGAGTAATATCGGCGTCGATCACACCGTAGCCCGGGTCAAAGAGCACCTTCTTCTCGGTAAAAGTGCGGAAATCCGCAGTGTAAGAATAATAGATCTTGGCGCTCTCATTGGCCGCAGAGTCTGCCTCGTTGGTGGCGAAGTAGACCATATACTTGCCGGCTACCGGGTCCCAAATGGCCTCCGGTGCCCAGCACATGTTGGTAATGGTCTTGGAACCGCCGCCCTTGTCCGTAGCAAACTGGGGATTGGCCAGTTCATCCCAGGTGATCAGGTCGTTGGACCCCCAGGTGTGCAGACCGGTATTATTATAGTTGTTGGTGGTGTTGGCGTCCGTTGCCACCATATAATACTTATACTCTGCACCATCCTGCGCCTTCATAATATAAGGGTCGCGAGAGTGGCCGGTGCCCTGAGAAGCACTTGCCACAGGCACGCCGCCGTTCAAGGCCTCGTAATTATAACCGTCCTTAGATACGGCGTAAAAAACGTTCTCACCGTTGGTGGTCTTTGCGTCATTTCTAAAATACGCAAACAAGTACGCACCGCTGGTGCTCTTAGGCAAATTGCTGCTCTCATCTGCGGCAGAAGCGGACAGACCTGCAAAAGGCAGGCTGGTGGCCAGCATCAGCACAGACAGGAACAAAGACAACAGCCGTTTGGATACTTTTTTCCCATAGAATATACCTCCATAAATCTCTTTCTTTACCAAGCGGGGTGAAAAGCGCGCGCTGTTTACTGACGACACAGCGCAGGCGCCAAATCCTGCCGGCAGCGTATGGGTATAGTTACCCACACTCATTTACAGAGTAATTATACTACGCTTGAGAATTCCTTGTCAATAGAAATTGTAAATTATTTGTTAACTAATTGGATTTTTATGGAAACGCGACAATTATTAGGGCAGTGTCTGTTAATTATGCACAAATATCAACCATTTTCTGCAAGTGTATATCAACAATAATACCATACACAAATAGCGTATAAGCAGGCAAAAAAAGCAGCAGGGACTCCCCTGCTGCACAAAACTCTATTCTTTTGCATACGCGGACAACACCGTCTCCGCCCGGGCGCGCACGCTGTCGATCAGGCTCTGGGGCTCCAGCACCTGCACGCGACCGCCGTACTGCATCAGCCAACTGACCATGCCCTCACTGACCGCCGCCGAAATGGTGGTCTCAAAATGATCGCCGTCCACCGCGTGAATGGGAATGGCCGTGCCGAAGCGGTCCACCATTTCCTCCAGTGTATCCAGCTTGCAAAGCAAGCGCACCGTTGCGGTCTCGCCGGAGAACATATTGAACATTTTGGCGGCATAGTCCGCCGTATCAAACCGGCCCTTATACGCGCTGACATCCTCCACCGGTCGTGCCTTTTGGCTCAGTGGTGTAATACGGCGCATACGATCCAGGCGCAGATTCATCAGATTGTCATATTTTTCGTTATTACAAACCAAATAGTAGTGATCGTCCTTCCAGATCAGCGCATAGGGCGACACGGTAAAGATTTTCTCTCGGAAGGTCTTTTTATTCTTGGGATCCACCGCCCGGCGCTTGTAGGCGAACTTCACCTTACAGCCGTCACAGATGGCTTGGTGCAAATTATCTATAATGTAATAGATCTCTTCATTCGAACATTTGTTCTCACTCTGGCAATACACCTGGCGCACCAAGCTTTCCGCCTGGCCGGCGGAGAGCAGACTCTCCAGCTTCTGCACCAGCTTCTCCGTCTTTTTCGGCGTAATGAACCCGGCGGACTGCACCGCGTCCATCAACATACGCACCTCTGCCAGCTCAAAAGTACGACCGGCCATGTAAAAGCCCCGGCGGGGATAGTCTGTGCGGCACACATCAAAGCCCACCTCCTGGAGCGCTTTAATATCCGCATAAATGGATTTACGCTCGCACCGGATACCATAGTCGTTCTGTAATCGTTCAATCAAATCCGTAGCAGACAGCGGATTTTCCTCATCGCTGTACTGCTGAAGCATCTGTAAGATGCGCAGTGTTTTTAACTTTGATGTTTGCAAGTAAAATCCCCCCCTATTGTATGGGCATTGTACCACAAAAGGGACAGTAATGCAAGGCCTACGGCAACTTTGATACAATGCGGCGAAACACCGGGCAGCAATCGGCAGCGCCGGAGGTGCCGTTTTCCCGCATCACCACAATGGCATAGCGGGGATGATCAAAGGGATACACCCCTGCAAAATAGGTATTGAGCACTTCCCTGCCCTGCACATAACGGCCGGACTGGGCGGTGGCGGTTTTACCGGCGGAGCGGCCACGATAATCGGCGCCACTGCCGGTACCTGCTGCTACCACCGTGCGCATATAGGCAAGCAGCGTCTTTGCATGCCCTGCCTGCATCACGCGGCGAGGTTTCGCTGTCGCCTTGCCGGTCAAATCCGGCGAGCAATACACGCCGCCACCGGCGATGGCCGCAACGCAACGGGCAAAGTGCAGCGGTGTGTCCGTCAGCTTCCCCTGTCCAAAGCCCAGCAGTGCCAGCTGGCCGGGAGACGCCAGCACCGACAGAGACGGCAGCCGCCCGGCAGCGCTCTGAAAATCCTTATACAGCGCAATCGGCGTGCCGAAGCCAAAATCCAGCCCCATTTGGTACAAACGCCCGGCGCCTAACTTCTGCGCCAGCTGCACAAAGTAGCAGTTACAGGAATGGGCCAGCGCCTGCTCCATCGTCTGCCGACCATGCACCCGACCGTTTTGGCACCGGTAGACAGTATCGCCCACTTTAATTTCACCTTTACAGGTATAGACCGGCTGCAAGTCTGCTTCTAACGCCGCAGCGGTAACAATCAGCTTAAAAACAGAGCCAACAGCGTAAGCGGACAATGCGCGGTTATAGTAGTCCGCAGGTGCGCTATACACGGCGCGCACCTCTCCGGTCGGTACATCCAGCACCACCACAGCGCCGGTTTTGATCGACTCGGCCGCCTGCTCCACCGTCTTTTGAAGTTCCAGATCCAGCGTGGTTCGCATGGTGGCAGGGGCGCCGGTACGATCTGTTTGCTCCGTCATGGCATTGCCGGAGAGCACCCGCCCCATGGCGTCCGTGGCGAAGTTCAATTTTTTCTCCGTGGCAACGGCTGTATATTGACCCAGTCCGCCGCTGGCACTGTCCAGCAGCTGGCGGGCGTGGAGGGTGGTACTGTCCCGCACCGTGCGCTCCATAATTACAATATTGTTTGTATCCGCCTTAGCAGCTACCGGCTCCAGCACCGGATAGCCTTTTTGCAGTTCCTTTGCAATGCGCTGCACATCTCCGGGCGCAAACAGGCGCGGGAGTTCTCGCAGGCAATCCTGCGTGGGGCGGATCACAGCCACCCACTCTTTGCGGGTGCCGCCCATGGATCGTCCCAGTCGGTCTGTGATTTCCGTGTAGTTCTGTTCAAAGAGCAGGGTGTAGCTGTTATAGCTTTGACCTACGGCAAAATTGCCGCTGTGCGCCACATACAGCACCCGCCCGCAAACGACGGTAAATAGCAGGCACATAACCAGTGAAAATGCGTGAAGCCGTCTGCCCATAAAAATACACCCCCGGTGTAGTATGTACATCAGGGGTGCAAAAAATGCGTATTCTGTTTAGTCCTCGTCCCGCTTGCGGCGCAAAATAGCATCCGGGGACACCGGGCGATCCACGGCAAAGGAATACACCTCCGTTGCCTTATTGGCTGCCTCCGTACGCGTGCCGTCTGCCTCTCGCACCAGGTCTCGAACAGTCAGAGTATAGGGCTTTTGCCCCGGTTCCAGCACCTCTAGGACATCGCCCTCAAAGAAGCGATTGCGCTGATCCACGATCAACCGGTTCCCCTGCTGGTCTCGGTACAAGGCGCACACATCCCAGTTGCGCACATAGCCGCCGGTGTTCAGCTCCTGCCCATTCTGCAGCGGACCGAAGTTAAAGCCGGTGGTATAAACCCGATGGCTCATTTTTTCCATCTCCGCCAGCACCCAGTCCGGCACACGGAAGTCCGGGGACGGGTGGGCAAAATAAGCGTCCATCGCCTGACGATAAGCGTGGGTCACAACGGCGGTATAATAGGCACTTTTGGCGCGGCCCTCGATCTTAAACGAGTCCACCCCTGCAGCCACCAGTTCCGGGATATGCTCGATCATACACAAATCCTTGGAATTGAAAATATACGTGCCGTTCTCCTCTTGATTGATGGGGAAATACTGACCCGGGCGGGTCTCCTCCATCAGGTGGTACTTCCAGCGGCAGGGCTGGGCGCAGTCACCACGGTTGGCGTCTCGCCCTACCATATAATCCGAGAGAATGCACCGACCGCTAAAGCTCATGCACATGGCACCGTGAACAAAGGCCTCAATCTCCAGCTCCGGAGGCGTATGGTCCCGGATCATCTTGATCTCGTCCAGTGAAAGCTCTCTTGCGGTGACGATCCGCTTGGCGCCCATTTGGTAAAAGGCATTGGCCGCCGCATAATTGACGATCCCCGCCTGGGTAGAAATATGCACTTCCACCTCCGGTGCCGCCTGCTTGGCAATAGCAAGCACGCCCATATCCGCAATGATAAAGGCGTCTACTCCTGCCGCCCGGGCACTGCGGAGGAAGTCCGGCAGCGCATCCAGCTCATAGCTGCGGGGCAAGGTGTTGCAGGTCAAATACAGCTTTTTCCCGGCAGCGTGCACCAGCTTGCAAGCCGCTTGCAGCTGCGCCGGGTCAAAATTGGATGGGTTGGAGCGCATACCGAATTGGGTTCCGCCCACATACACCGCGTCTGCACCGAACTTGACTGCCAATTCCAGCCGTTCCATATCCCCTGCCGGGGACAACAGTTCTACCCGCTTCATCATGCAGCCAGATAGGGGGCGTAGGTCTGTACCTTCTGCTTAAACTCGGCATAGGTCTTGGCAGTGTACAGGTTGCCCTTGGTGTCGTGGAAGAAGTAATAATAACCGGTATCCGACGGATGGAGCGCCGCCTGAATGGCCGCTTTACCCGGGTTGCAAATAGGACCGGCAGGCAGCCCCACCACCGTAGAGGTGGTCTGCGTGTTGTAATACTCCATATAATAGTCCGCCGTGTGGGCACTGGTTGAGGACAAATTTGGCTTAACAAAGTTGGTAATATAGTCTGAGGTGGACTGACAGCCCAGGGACGGGAAGTTGGTTTTATCGCTCAGGCGATTATGAATGACGGAGGAGATAGTTTTCATCTGCTTCTCACTGCCGGCTTCCTTTTGAATAATGGAGGCAATGGTCATTACCTCATACATGGAATAGCCCAGCTTTTTGGCCTGGGCGCGATCTTTCTCGGAGATCTTGCTGTCGCCGTTAGACAGGAACTTCTTCACCACGCTGGACGCGTTCTCCCCCACAAAAAACTCGTAGGTATCCGGGAACATAAAGCCCTCCAGACGGTAAGGCACATGCTCATTTGCCTTTAAGTCCGCCACCATGGAATAGGTAAATTCTGTGGAATCGATCACAGACAGCAGCGCCGTTTTGTCACACACATCGTTCTCAGTCAGTTTATTGACGATCTCCGGTACGGTCATACCCTCCGGAAAGATCAGGGTCACCGTCTCCGAAGTGGCAGAGGAACCCTGTAAGGTCTGGAGCATACCCTCCAGACCCATTTTTCCGTTTAAGTAATACACCCCTGCCGGGTACGGTCCGCCGATGGGATCGTTAAGCACCTTATCGTGCAGGGTGGCAAAAAACTTGCAAAAGCCCTTGCACTTGATCAGTCCCTGGTCCGCCAGCAGGTCAATGGCATCCGAAGCGGTCTTGACCTCCTCCTGCATAGACACAGTGACGGTGGACTTGGTCTTGGTGATGGCCAAAATATCATTCATACAGAACACGGCGTACACAGACAGTGCCATGGACACCACAATCACCACAATAAAGAACACATAAGTGGACTTTACGCCGTTGCCTTTTTTCGCCGGCTTGCGTTTTGTACCCACCGGCGTGGTGCGGGGGGTGCGCTCCTGCACACCGTTAGAAAAATAGTAGTCCCCTTTACCACTGAGCTCCGAGGGATTAATACCGTTCTCCCGCTGATTTAAATCTCTGTTTTCATTCATACGCTGCTCCTTGCTCCACGGTGAACACCCGGTTCTCCGTAGCAATCTGCTGCACCGGCAGATCATAGTCCCCCACCGGCAGGCAGTCCTGCAAAAAATCATTATAGCAAAGTCCTAGGGTCACCCCACGGAATTTTGCCAAAAACCGGTCATAGTACCCCTTACCGTAGCCCAGCCGATACCCTTTGTTATCAAAGCAAAGACCCGGCACCAGGCACAGGGCCTGACCGTCTAAATCCATATTGTATTGGGGCGCGGCTAAAGACGGCTCCCGTACACCAAAGCTGCCGCTTTCCAGTTCTTCCAGCGCCTGCACCCGGTAAAAGGCCATTTGCCCGGCATCGTCCAGACAGCGGGGCAAATAAAGCGCCTTGCCCTCTGCCAGTGCACGGTGAAGGATGCCGTCCGTCTGTATCTCCTCCGGCAGGGCGGCATAGCCTAAAAGCACCCTTGCCTGCCCATAGGCGCTGCTGTCCAGCACCCGGCGGGCAATGGCGGCGTCCGCCGCGGCTCTGTTTATCTTATCCCGTCGCCGCTGCCGAAATGCGCGGCGCAGGTCACCCTTTACGGACATTGAATGGTCTTGCGCACGTTGGCTGCCATTTCACGACCCTCCAACTGGCACACAATCTCCAGCCCAAAGTCCACAGCCACACCGGCGCCCTTTGCGGTGATAAAGTCGCCGTCGCACACCACATGCTTTTTAGAAATGGTGGCACCGGTCAGTTCCTGCTCAAAGCCGGGAAAACAAATGGCTTCCTTCTCATTAAGCAGACCCTTATGTCCCAAAATAGACGGTGCGGCGCAAATGGCACAGATCAGCGTGTTGCGCTCTGCAGCCTGGTCAATGGCGTCCTGCACCACCGGGCTTTTTTCCAAATTCTTCGTACCGGGCATACCGCCGGGCAGCACAATGGCATCTACATTCTTGAAGCGAAAAGCCTTGTCGCTAATGTCGCAGGTAACGCTGACCCCGCAGGACGCAGTGATTACACTGCCGCCGATGCCAACGGTCATCACGCCGATTTTGGCCCGGCGTAGCATATCCACCGGCGCCAACGCCTCGATCAGTTCAAATCCGTCCGCTAAAAAGACATAAACCATAGTTATGTAACCTCCGTTAATCCATATACAGGCCAAAGTAGCCCGGTGGCAACGCCCGGCGACTCCACAGCATACCCACCGGCTCGGCAGTCAGCACATTGCCACTCTTTTGGATATATTCGCAAATCCGACCGTCCCGCACCGCGGCGATCCCATCGTCTTTACAATAGAAGCTGCCATCCAGCAGCACATTTTCCCGATACAGGTAGTCGCTATCTACCAGTTCCACCGCAGGTGTCGGTGTCCAAGCACGGCGGCAGTCAAAATACCCCTGTGCCCCCGCCGTTTGCCAGCTGTCGTCCAACTGTGTCGGCGTGGCGGTACCAAACAGCAGGGACTGAAAACCGAATTTGGCATACACATCGAAAAGATACGCCTCTGCCGGCACTAAACATAGAAAATCATAATCCAATGCCTGGGAATAGTCAATACATTTTTGCATAAAGCCCTGTTTTCTATAATCCGGGTGGGTGGCTACCGCATACACATAAGCCCCCTGCTGTCCGTTATAGGTACAGTCCAGCAAAAACAGAATAGACACCAGCCGCTCCCCCACAAAAGCACCTACGCAGCGTTTGTGGCGGCAGTTGTCCAAAAAGAAGCGGATATACGCTTCATCGTCCCCAAACACCCGGTGCCAAAGATCAACGATCTGTGCGGCATCTTCCGTAAATTCAATTTTCGTCAACATAGGTGGCCACGCACTTCTCTAAGAATATCTCCGGGTGATAGGACTGCTTGGCCTTGCGCAAGCCCTCCAATCCTAAATCTTCTTCCCGATTCACATAGGTATAGCCACTTAGGCACTGCTGCGTGAATACCTGATTGATGATGGGGAACGCCCCGCGCATATCTGCCGGTGCCTTTTCAAAATGGGTCACAAAGCAGTCCTTACTGTGGGGCTCACCCATGGTGTAGGCGATCACCTTGCCGCCCACCCGGATCAGTCCGCCTACAAAGCCCAGCGCCTTGTAATTATCAAAGGCGGAGAGCACCGCTTCAAACTCCAGGGAAAACTCGGCGTCCTCTTCTTTTTGTTCCGTTTGGTCTTTCTCGTCAATCCAGCTGGTATGCAGGGCAATGCACTCCCCCACATTCTCCGGGGTGAGCACTTCAAACTGCCAGTCCGGGTACGCCTTCATAAAGTAGGTAATGTGCCCCCGCTTGCCGTGATACTTCTTTCCGGACAAATTGGCCATTTTCTCTACACTGTAAATATAATCGTTATAATCGTCGGAATATGTGTAATTGAATTTTCCCGGGAAATCTGCCTCCAGCAGTTCTTTATAGCTGGCGGTCACACCCAGCAGGCGTAAAGTGACGCCATTTTCTGCCGCGTCCTGCTGTAACACCCGCACCGCATCGGCAAAATCGCCGGTGCCCACCGGGGGCGAATACGCAATGTCTGCCCCTCTGCCATAACGGATCAGCAAAAAGTCCTTGTAATGGCAAATGCAGGTCACATACGCCGTGCGCCAAACGAAAATGTTGCCAAATGTATACTCGCAGTTCATACTGTGGGCGTGGGACAGGCATTGATCCACCCAGGGCTTGTCCGTAATTTTCGGTTCCTTGAAATCAAGCATAAATGCGTTAATCTCCTTTGTTCTCGTTGCGTTGCAGCTTGTGCTTTTCACCGTTCGGCTCCACCACATAGGTGTTATCCAGTTGGCTGACCAAACTACGCTTAAACGAATCAATGTAGCGACGGCGCAAAGCGCCCTGTTCTTCCTTTTCCGCCGGGGTCAGACCCTCCGGCGTTTTGGCCTTACGGGCCAGCGCGTTAATGCGCGCGATTTCTTCCGGTTTCATCAGTCCAAAAAGTCCTTTAATTTCTTACTTCTGCTGGGGTGGCGCAGCTTGCGCAGTGCCTTGGCCTCAATCTGGCGAATACGCTCACGGGTCACATTAAATTCCTTACCCACTTCCTCCAAGGTCTTGGGGTTGCCGTCCTCCAAGCCAAAGCGCAGACTCAGCACCTTTTCCTCTCTGGGGGTCAGGGTCTTAAGCACATCGGCCAGTTGTTCCTTAAGCAGGCTCATAGAGGCAGCGTCTGCCGGGGCCAGCGCGTCATCGTCCGGGATAAAGTCGCCCAAATGGCTATCTTCCTCTTCGCCGATGGGGGTCTCCAAAGATACCGGCTCCTGGGCCACACGCATAATCTCACGCACCTTATCTACCGGCATTTCCAAATACTCGGAAATCTCGTCCGCCGTAGGCTCACGGCCGTTTTGGTGCAGCAGTTGGCTGTTGGCTTTCTTTACCTTGTTGATGGTCTCCACCATGTGCACGGGAATACGGATGGTACGGGCCTGGTCCGCAATCGCGCGGGTAATGGCCTGGCGGATCCACCAGGTCGCATAGGTGGAGAACTTGAAGCCCTTGGTGTAGTCAAACTTGTCCACTGCTTTGATTAAGCCCAGGTTGCCTTCCTGGATCAGATCCAAGAACTGCATACCGCGACCCACATAGCGTTTGGCAATGCTCACCACCAAGCGCAGATTGGCCTCTGCCAGTCGCTTCTTGGCCTTTTCGTCATTATCCGCAATGCGGATTGCCAGCTCAATCTCCTCCTCCGGGGTTAGCAGCGGCACCCGGCCGATCTCTTTCAAATACACCTTGACCGGATCGTCCATGGCCGCGTTATCGTTAGTGGCTACCGTCTCCGCAGCGTCCGTCTCCTTGGGCAAATCCACTTCCAGCGGAATACCGTCCAGCGCCTCGGCAGAAAAGTCGTCTACAATACTGATATTGGCCGAGTCAATCATCTCGTTCAGTTTTTCCAGCTCGTCCACATCCAGGTCAAGCTCCACAATTACATTGTCGATCTCTTGTGCGGACAGGTGGCCGGACTGCTTGCCCCGCTCCACCAGCTTCTTAAAGGCAGCGTTTTTCTTTTCTTCGCTCACCTGCTGCTGGGCAGGCAAATGCAATTCATTGTTGCTCATAGTCTGAATCCTCATTTCATCGTATTTCTATATGTAAACCCATGGTTTATGAATGATGGCGAAACAGGTCACGAAAGGCCTGGTCGTCCAGTTCTGCCGCGCTCTCCTGCTTTTTTTGCTGCTCAGCACGAATGGTTTGCAGGCAGTCGGAAAATTCCTGCTTGGCGTCCGCTGACTCACCGCCACGAGCAATAATACCGGACAAGCGACCCATCTCGTCGTCCGTCAACCGGTCCCGCAGGTCCATCAGCTCCGTACCGTCGCCATTTTCCAGCCGTTGCAAGATCAGCGTAAACACCCGTTGGGCAAAGCCGGGAGTCAGCCACTGAGGGTCAAAGTCCTTGCACAGGCGGCTGCAATCCGGATAGCGCAGCAGCAAGCTGATCAACCGATCCTCCGCCCGCAGCTTACGCAGGGAGGCGTCTGTGGCCATCGTTTCCCGAGCGGTCTTTCGCATATTCTCCTGCACAATACGGTTGAATTCCCGTTTTTCTCTCCTGTTGCCTTGACGGGCAACCAGGTCTTGCAGCTGCACTTTCATATTCTGCCGCTCCACACCCAGTTCCTCCGACAAGCGGGATACATACAAATCCTGCTCCACCGGCGGCAAAGTTGCCAGAATTTGCAGTGCGCCGCCGATAAAGTCGATCTTGCCCTGGGTCGTGGCCAAATTGTATTGACGGCGCAGGGCCAGCAGGCGAAACTCTGTTTCGTTAGACGCGCCCTCCAGCATACCCTTAAACTTGTCCCGACCGTAGGTACGAATAATTTCGTCCGGATCCTTGCCGCCCACCAGTGCGGGAATGCGCACTTTCACATCTGTTTGGTCAAACAGGGTCATGGCCTTTTGCAGTGCCTTTTGCCCCGCCTCGTCTGCATCGTAGGTTAGGATCACTTCCTTGGCATAGCGGCTGATCAGCCGCACCTGCTCCGTAGTCAGCGCCGTACCGCAACCGGCCACCGCATTGGTAAACCCGGCCTGGTGCATGGCAATCACATCCATATAACCCTCGCACAAAATCAGCGCGTCCTCTTTGCTGTCTTTGGCAAAGTTCAGGGCAAACAGCTCGTTGGTCTTTTTGTACACCAGCGTGTCGCCGGTGTTGATATACTTGGGCTTGCTGTCATCCAGCACGCGGCCGCCAAAGGCGATCACATTGCCCCGCACATCAATAATGGGGGTCATGACCCGGTTGCGGAAGTTGTCATAATACCCTTTTTGCCCTTTTCGGGCCAGCCCGGCGTCTACCAGTTCTGCCGGTTGGTAGCCCTTGGCACGCATATGCTTGAGCAATGCGTCCCACTGATTGGGGGCAAAACCCAAACCAAAATGATTGATCGTGGCGGCACTCAGTGCACGACCGATATAATAATCATAGCCCACCTTGCCCTCCGGGGACAGCAGCACGCTATGGTAAAAGCGAGCGGCCTCTCGGTTCATCTCCAAGATCCGGCGACGCCGTTTGGACAGAGAGTCGTCAAATCCCTCCTGGGGCATTTGCAGCCCTGCCCGCTGGGCCAGGGTCTTAACTGCGTCCAAATAGTCTAAATTCTCAATCTTTTTTACGAAGGTGATGGCGTCCCCACCGGCACCGCAGCCAAAGCAGTAAAAGGACTGCGTGGCCAGGTACACGGTAAAGGACGGCGTTTTCTCATTATGAAAGGGGCACAAACCCACCAGAGTGGCGCCACGACGCTTTAAGGTCACATAAGTGGAGATCACATCTTCTATATCCGTTTTCATTTTTAATTCCTGCAAAAAACTATCGCTCAAAGCCACGATCTCTCACCTCTTTCTGTCCATACTATAATGACCCTTACTCATGCCAAAACATAGGCACAAACAGGTGGTTAAACACTTTCAGTGCATAAGTATCGCTCATACCGGCTATGTAGTCGCACACGGCACGCTCGTCGCCGTCCTCACCGGCAATGCGCACATATTCCTCCGGCATTTCCTCCACATGGTCAATGTAGTAGCCATAAATTTTCGTCAGCATATCCACGGCTTTGCGCTCCTCGCCCTTGCACACCGGGTTGGTATATACGGCGGTAAACATAAAGTCGTGCAGATCGCAAAACAGCTCGTAAGTGTCCGAGCTCATACGAATCTTGTCCGTACTGTTCTCGATCACATCAAGCACCATGTGGTTAATGCGCTGGGATTTGGTCATGCCCAATGCCATACGCAATTCCAGCGGAATATCCTCCTCCGCCATAACACCGGCACGGCAGGCGTCGTCAATATCATGATTGATATAGGCGATTTTATCCGCAATGCGAATGATCTGCCCCTCCAAAGTGTAGGCCTCCTGTCCCTTGGTGTGGCAGAGAATGCCGTTTTTCACTTCATCGGTCAGGTTCAGCCCGGCGCCGTTTTTCTCGATCTTCTCCACCGTGCGCACGCTCTGGGCATAGTGGGTGAAACCGCAGGAGCACAAGCTGTTCAGCGCCCGCTCCCCGGCGTGACCAAAGGGGGTGTGCCCCAGATCGTGCCCCAGGGCAATGGCCTCGGTGAGATCCTCATTCAGCTGCAACGCACGGGCAATGGTGCGGGCGATTTGCGCCACCTCTAAAGTGTGGGTCAGGCGGGTGCGGTAGTGATCACCGCTGGGCGCCAGAAACACCTGGGTCTTGTGCTTGAGCCGCCGAAAGGAACGGCAATGAATGATCCGGTCCCGGTCACGCTGAAAACAGGTGCGGATTTCGCACGCCGGCTCCGGCCGCAAACGGCCGCGGCTCTCTGCCGCCAAGCAGGCTTTTGGCGACAATATGCGTCTTTCATTTTCTTCCGATCGCAAACGAATTGCACTGTCCATAACGCCACTCCTATCCAATAGTCTATATTTTATACGCAAAAAGAGAAAAAATCCCTTTATTTTATAAATTCAATTTGTTTCTTGACGAAAGCTAAGAAAAAAGGTATGCTGTTGATGAAATGAGTGATGAAAAATGTATTGGATTCTTCCCGTAATCCTTGCCGCGGTGGCACTGTTTCTGACTTTTGCATACAACCAGAACAACCGCCCGGATATAACCGCATACGATATGTCGGCTCCCGGTGCGCCGGCCTGTACGGTGGTGCACCTGTCCGATCTGCACTCCAAGTCCTCCGCTCGTATTTTAAACGAAACAGCCGCCCAAAAACCGGACATCATCTGCATTACCGGCGATTATATCAACGACAAAAATCGAAATCGCCAAAAAATGCTGGACTACGGACGGCAGCTGGTGCAGCTGGCGCCGGTGCTGTACATTCCCGGCAATCACGAGCGACGGCTGGCAGATTTTGATACTTTGATGCATGAACTGTCCGCCATCGGCTTTCATGTGCTGACGGATAAGATCGAAACGGTCAAGGGCATTACCTTCCTGGGACTAGACGAAAATCAGGCCAGCTTTGAGGCCTATCGCCAGCGCAAGGCAGGCACTTTTCACTACCGGGACTCCTCTGCCCTGTTTGCCCGGCTGGCAGAGCACCCGGGCTATAAGATCGTGCTGTGCCATTATCCGGAGAACTTCGCCGCCGTGGCAGAAAACAATTACCGGCAGTATGACTTTGACCTGCAACTGTCCGGCCACGCCCACGGCGGGCAATGGATTCTCCCGGGAATCGGGCCGGTGTTCTCCCCCGGACAGGGTCTGCGCCCACAGTACGCCCGGGGCAGCTTTGGAGAGCGGCCGCGACTGATTGTCTCCCGCGGAATCGGCAACGCCGAGTTTCCCCTGCGGCTCTTTAACCACCCGGAGATCATCGTGCTGCACTTAAATCCAACAAAAGAATAGCCCTGCAAAAGCGACGCAAAGGTCACCGTATATACGGTGACCTCAGACTGTAGACAAACTGGTTTTGGGCTTTGTATCCCAGAGCCAGTTTTCTTTTATTAACCAAATTGCGTTCCAAATAAAGTTTGTGTAAGGGGCTTCTCCCTCTAGAAGCCCCCATTTCTCTTTCATCCTGGCCAGCTTTTTCAGATTCATGCACGCAAATGTAAGCCCGACCTTCATTTCCATTCGGGCTTTTCCAAACATCTGTGTATATCGGAAACCATGATTCTCCTTTGCACTTCCAAAGATTCGTTCTATGGTTTCTTTCCTTTGGGAATATAATTCTTTCATACCCACGGTTTGGCGGATCTCCTCACACATCTCCATGTAAGGTTCCCATATGTGGCGCATAACCGTCTTTACATGATCTTTGCTTTGGGTACATTTTGCAAGATAGGCACAGCTTGCACAGCTACTTCCACAGCTTTTGTACTCCCGATATCCCTCACGGTTGGTTGTTCGATAGGTCAGCACCTGATTGTTGGGACAGATATAGCAGTCGTAATACTCATCATAAACGTACTCGTATTTCTTGAAGAAACCCTCTTTTGTCAGGGGGCGTTTGTATGGCAGAAGCGGTTTGACTCCTTGATCGATCAAAAGTTTTGCTATACCGGGAGTTTTATATCCTGCATCGCCTATCAGCGTCTCTATTCCGATCCCTTTTATCTTGTCATATAAGGACTTGAAGGTTCTGCTGTCATGATTGTTCCCGGGATGAACGCTATAGCTGAGAATCCATCCATTCTTATCACATGCGGTCTGTACTGCATAAGCAAATACATGTTTATGTTCTCCTTTGCGGAACCATCCGCTTTCCGGATCAGAAGTGCTTGCTTTCACTGTCTTTTCTTCTTTGCCGCCGGCTCCACCGGATGGTGTATTGCTGTCATCCTCTTTTTCTTTCAGCGGACGTTTCCCGTGTGCTTCACGGTCTTCATTGATTTCCTGTTTCAGCAGATCTTCAAAAAATAATGCCTCATCATGAGCAATACGCTTCTGCATCTTTTTATTGTTTGCTCTGGCTTTTACATGGGTGGCATCCACAAAAACTTCAGTAGGGTCTACCAGCTTAAATTTGTAGCATTCAGAAAGGATATGCTCGAATATCTGTTCAAAGAGGTCGGTGTCTTTAAAGCGTCTCGTATAGTTCTTTCCAAAGGTTGAAAAATGCGGCACTTTATCCAGCATATCCAGCCCGAGGAACCAGCGGTAGGCGACATTTACCTCAATCTCTTTTACCGTCTGGCGCATGCTTTTAATGCCATAAAGATATTGGATGAAAGGAATCTTGATCAGCATGACGGGGTCCATACTGGGGCGTCCGTTGTCCTGACTGTATTTTTCTTCTACCAGTTCATAAATGAAGGACCAGTCGATTGCTTTGTCGATGATCCGCAGCAGATGGTCCTGTGGAACCATGTCATCCATGCAAAACAACTGAATCTGTTCTCTTTTTTTATCCGCATTCTGTGTCATCATAAGCATCTCACCGCCTGTATTTGATACATCTATTATACCAAAAAAGAGCCTCAAAGTCTTGTAAGTGCTGACTTTTCTGGCTCAATGGCGAAGAAAATCCGAGGCACTTGTCCTCGGACTTTGTCTACAGTCTGAGGTCACCGTATATACGGTGACCTTTTTATCGTTCTATCAAACCTCTATGACTTCTACAATTTTGCAGCCTTGCCGCACCGGCTTGGTGACGGCTATATCCTTGGCAAAAGGTGCCAAATCTTGTGCCGCTGCCAGGGCCTGTGCTTTGTCAGTGAAAATACCAAAAAGGGTTGGCCCGCTGCCACTCATACAAACACCTGCTGCACCGGCTGCACGAAGCACTTCTTTCATCTCAATACGACCGGGCACCTCCACAAACTGCTCAAACACATTTTCCAGCTTGCCGCAAATGGCAGGCAAATCCCGATTTTGCACCGCAGTGAGCATACCCAGCTGGTCCGCATTATGGGTCTTGCCATTGGTGTCAAACAAGCCGTAGGCCTTGCCGGTATTCACGCCAAAGTCCGGTTTTGCCAGTACAATATGACAAGACGGCATAGGCTTTAAGGGACTGAGCACCTCGCCAATCCCCTGTGCAAGGCAAGTACCGCCTACAATGCAGAAGGGCACATCCGCACCGATCTGCACGCCCATGGCGCACAGCTGGTCCGTAGATAAACCAGTGCCCATCAGCCGGTTCAGGGCTACCAGCACCGCCGCACCGTCTGCACTGCCGCCGGCCAGACCCGCTGCGTGGGGAATGTGCTTCTCCAAGTGAATATGCAGTCCCGGACGGCGTAGCCCGGTGGTCTTAAAGAACAAAGCGGCCGCTTTCCATGCAATATTTTTATCGTCCAGCGGAATATCATCCATACTGGCAGTCAGCCGCAGCTTGCGCCCCGGCTCACGCTCCACGGTCACCCGATCGGCCACGCCCACGCTCTGCATAATCATAAACAGATCATGGTAGCCATCGGTGCGGCGACGGATAATATCCAGCATTAAGTTGATCTTGGCATATGCCAGCACTTCTACGCGTTTAACGGTCATGCTCGTCCTCTAATTCTTTCACAAATTCACCGATACGGGTGACAGCCTCTTTAATGTTCTCAATAGAATAGCAGTAAGACACGCGGATAAAGCCCTCGCCGCAGTCGCCAAAGGCGTTGCCGGGCACCACAGCCACCCGCTTGGAATAAATGAGCCGCTCGCAAAATTCCTCGGAGCTAAGGCCGGTGGATTGAATGCAAGGAAACAAATAAAACGCTCCCTCCGGCTCAAAACAGGGCAGCCCGATCTCACGAAATGCGTGCACGGTAAAGCGGCGGCGCATATCATAATCCCGGCGCATTTTATCAATGTCCCCGTCCCCATGGCGCAGGGCCTCAATGGCAGCCGTTTGACTGGTGGTAGGGGCGGACATAATGGCAAACTGGTGCAGCTTGGTCATCTGCTGAATAATAGGTGCAGGCCCCAGTGCATAACCCAGGCGCCAGCCGGTCATGGAATAGGTCTTGGAAAAACCGTTGATAACCACCGTGCGCTCTGCCATGCCGGGCATGGCAGCAATGGAGGTGTGGTCCGCACCGCCGTAGGTCAGCTCGCTGTAAATCTCATCAGACAGCACATAGATATTGTGCTTTTGCAGCACTCGACAAATGGGCTCCAAGTCCTCCCGGCGCATCACCGCACCGGTGGGATTGTTGGGGTATGGGAACACCAGCAGCTTGGTCTTAGGCGTAATAGCAGCTTCCAGCGCGGCAGCCGTCAGACGGAAGTGGTCTTCTTCCTTCGTTACCAGCGGCACAGCCACGCCGCCGCTAACCTCTACCAGCGGTTTGTAGCACACAAAGGACGGTTCCACCACCAGCACCTCATCCCCGGGGCACACCAATGTGCGGATGGCCATATCAATGCCTTCGGAGCCGCCAACTGTAACCAGCACTTGATTTTCAGCCCTGTATTGCAAATGATACCGGCGGGCATAGAAGGCACAGATCTCCTGTCGCAGGGACAGCAGCCCGGCGTTGGCAGTGTAGCGGGTAGCGCCCCGGTCTAAGGAGTCGATCCCCTCTCGGCGGATATGCCAGGGGGTCAAAAAGTCCGGCTCGCCCACGCCAAGGGAAATCACGTTATCCATCTCCTCTGCAATGGAAAAGAACTTGCGGATACCGCTGGGTTTTACATTGCAAAGAGCGGGATTCATATCATTTTCATATTGGATCACAGAGAAATATTCCCCCGATCGTCCGTATTCTTCTGTGCAAAGAGCATGCCCTGCTCTTTATACTTCTTTAGGATAAAGTGGGTGGCGGTCGACACCACATCTTCCATGGGCGACAGGCGGCTGGCAACGAACATGGACACCTCCTGGAAGGACTTGTCCGTCACCAGGCAGCACAGGTCATACCCACCGCTCATCAGGAAAATGCTCTCCACTTCTTCCAGCGCCGCAATGCGCCGGGCAATATCATCAAAGCCGTGACCAAACTTGGGCTGCACTTTGATTTCGATCAGTGCAGTCACCGTTTCGTCCCCGGCTTTTTCTTTATCCAAAATGGCGCAATAGCCTTTGATCACGCCGTCCGCTTCATATTGGCGCACCTGCTGTGCCACCTGCGCTTCGTCCCGATCCAGCGCCGCCGCCAACTCTGCATTGGTCAGGCGAGGATTCTCTTTGATCAAACTTAACAGTTCATCCATCATATCGTTTTCTCTCCTTGTGTTTACGCAATGGGCACCAGCATAGGCTCCCGGCGGTTGAAGATGGTCACATAGTCAAACCCACACTTCTTGGCCAGCGCCATACCCTTGTCCACATTGCCGCACAGCTTTTCCGGCACATGGGCGTCCGACCCAACGGTAATATACTGACCGCCCATATCGTGAAAGCGCTGTATGTACGCTTCCCCGGGCAGGGTGTCGCCCAGAGGCATGGCAATGCCGCTGGTGTTGATTTCTAAGGCTTTATGGTTCTTGATAAGCGTTTCAAAGATCTCGCCGATCACATCGTCAAACCGGGTCATATCCACCGGGATCTTCTGCTCCCCAACCATATACCGCAGTGGGTAGGTCAGGTGCGCCAGCGAATCAAAGCCGTCCCATTTTGCCAACTCCAGTTCCTTTTGAAAATACCGGCTCAGCAGGTCATAAACATCTTTATCCTTATAATCCATAAAAAAGAAGTCTTCCATCTCCGGCAGATTATGGATGGAGCCAAGCACAAAATCATAATTAAACTTATCCAGAATATGATTTGCCAGCGGGATATTATAAATGGCCTGGCCCAGCTCAATCCCCTGGAGCACCAGCAGTTGACCCTCAAAGTACCGCTTGCACTCAAAGGTCTCTACATACTGATTGGTACACAGCGCGCGAAAGTCCTCAGTCTTTGAGTCAATCTCGCAGTGATCGGTAATGGCAATACAGGACGCACCCTTGGCCACCGCCGTCTCGCACAGCAGCATACAGGACTGTTTGCCGTCAAAGGAATGATCTGAGTGGGTGTGCAGGTCTACCAAATTTTCGTAATGCACAATTTCATCTCCAATCCGCTTGTTGCACAGTATTTTACCACAATCGGCGGAAGTTGAAAATATATTTTGCGCTTTTATTGAAAAAATTTTACATCTTTGTTATAATCATTAAAAAATAAAAGACAAAACGGAGGTCTTGATAATGAGAGCAGTCATCACAGTTGTAGGTAAAGATACCGTGGGCATTCTTGCCAAGGTGTCTGCCATCTGTGCCGAACACCAGGTGAATATTGTAGAAGTGACCCAGTCCATCTTGCAGGATATGTTCTGCATGATTATGATGGCGGACCTGACCCGTTGCAACACTTCCCTCTCCGCCCTATCCGGCGAATTGGAGGACTTTGGCAAAGAAAGCAATCTTTCTATCCATGTGATGCATGAGGATATTTTTAACTCCATGCACAAGATTTAACAGGAGGCACTCCATTGATCAATACTTACGATATTTTAGAAACCATTCGTATGATCCAGGACGAGTGCCTGGACATTCGTACCACCACCATGGGCATTTCCCTTTTAGACTGTGCCGATACGAATATTGACAAGGCTTGCGCCAAGGTATATGACAAAATTTGCACTAAGGCGGAGAAGCTGGTCCAGACCGGCGAGGACATTGAGCGGGAATACGGTATTCCTATTATCAACAAGCGAGTCAGCGTGACCCCCATTGCCATTATGGCAGGCATCAGCGGCGGTGACCCGGTAAAGTACGCCCTGGCGCTGGAAAAAGCAGCCCGCACCATCGGGGTGAACTTTATCGGCGGTTACAGTGCCCTGGTACAAAAGGGATTTGCCGCCGGCGACCGGGAGCTGATTGATTCCATCCCCCGCGCGTTGGCAGAGACGGAGCACATTTGCTCCTCCGTAAACATCGGTTCCACCAAAGCCGGTATCAATATGGACGCGGTAAAGCTGATGGGCCAAAAGGTCAAGGAAGCCGCAGAGCTGACCAAAGAGAACGACTGCATCGGCGCCGGCAAGCTGGTTGTGTTTTGCAACGCCCCGGAGGATAACCCCTTCATGGCCGGTGCATTTCACGGTGTGTCCGAGCCGGACTGCGTGATCAATGTGGGTGTGTCCGGCCCCGGTGTGGTGCGCGCGGCTGTTGCAAAGTTTCCGGACTACTCCATTAACGATATTGCAGAGCTGATTAAAAAGACCGCCTTTAAAGTCACTCGTATGGGTCAGCTGGTAGGCGTAGAGGCCTCTCGGCGACTGGGCGTGCCCTTTGGCATTGTGGACCTGTCCCTGGCTCCCACCCCAGCGGTAGGCGACTCCGTGGCCCATATTTTGGAAGAGATTGGCCTGGAAAAGTGCGGCGGCGCAGGCACCACAGCTTGCCTGGCTATGCTCAACGATGCTGTCAAGAAAGGCGGCGTGATGGCCTCCTCCAGCGTAGGCGGCCTGTCCGGAGCCTTTATCCCGGTATCTGAGGACGCAGGTATGATCGACGCAGCCCGCTGTGGCGCGCTGACCATTGAGAAGCTGGAAGCCATGACCGCTGTTTGCTCCGTGGGTCTGGATATGATTGTCATTCCCGGCGACACCACGCCGGAGGTGATCAGCGGCATTATCGCCGACGAGGCCGCCATCGGTATGGTCAACTGCAAGACCACCGCCGTGCGCGTGATCCCCGCCATCGGCAAGCAGGTAGGCGACGAGCTGGAGTTCGGCGGCCTGCTGGGCGCCGGCCCTGTAATGAAAGTGAACACCGGCTCCCCCGCCAAGTTCATCAACCGCGGCGGCAAGATCCCTGCACCGCTCCATAGCCTGAAAAACTAATGGATATACACCAAAAGGCACAGCATTACGCTGTGCCTTTTTTCTTTATGGCTTTTTGCTTTATCCGTCCATGACACGACGCATTTTTTGCAGGACGGCTTTTTCTTTACGGGAGACTTGTACTTGGGACAGGCCCAGAATTTCCGCCGTTTTGCACTGGGTCAGGCCCTTATAATAGCGCAGCTCCACTAGCATTTGCTCGCTTTTTTCCAGACCGTCCATGGCTTGCAAAACGGTCAGCCGATCGAACAGTTGTTCGCTGTCATCCACCGGAATATCCAGTGTGGCATCGCCGTCCTCACCGGCACTATTGATGGACACCGTAGGCTGCATAACACCCACGATCTCCGCCGCCTCGCAAGACAGCAGCTCCGCCAGTTCGCCAATGGTCGGCTCCCGCCCCTCCCGGCGCAGAAAGTCCTCCCGCAGTCGCGTGGCGTGGAGCGCCTTTTCCTTAAGCACCCGGCTGACCTTCACAGCGCCGCCGTCCCGAAACAGGCGCTTGATCTCGCCGATGATCACCGGCACTGCATAGGTTGAGAACGCATACCCCAGGGTCGGGTCAAACCGATCCACCGCCTTGATCAGCCCCACACAGCCGGACTGGAACAGATCGTCGTACTCAATGCCCCGCCCGCGAAAGCGATTGGCAACGGTATGCACCAGCCCCAGGTTCTCTCGGATTTGCCGCTCCCGCTCCGCAGTTACCATTTTTGCTTGCCGGTAATGCGTTTTTCCAGCACCACGGTGGTGCCCTTGCCCGGCTTAGAAGTGACTCGCAGCTTGTCGCAAAAGCTCTCCATCACCGTAAAGCCCAGCCCGGCGCGCTCTCCCTCCCCGGTGGTATAAAGCGGGGTCATGGCTTGCGGCACATCGGCGATACCACAGCCCTTGTCCCGCACGGTTACCCGCACCGCCGGCGGATCCAGCAGCACCGTATGTATATAGATCTTGCCGCAGCAATCCTTATAGCCGTGGACAATGC
>OGSD01001170.1_pt1 | contig 25569 bp, 32 predicted proteins | sample 1553571 | NCBI WGS metagenome assembly OGSD01 (sample SAMEA2580072, study PRJEB22360) | human gut metagenome | biome: human gut; feature: human-associated habitat; material: faeces | place: Denmark | collected 2008/2010 | reverse complement strand
CTATCCCCAGTTGCATAGTTTATCGAAATGTCTGGCTGGACATTGTAGCAATATACATTAAAGCAAATGCCATCTCCATTGTCCTCAACAGAGTATGCTTCCAGTAAAACACCGCTTGCAAGGAGATTGTTGCCCTCAAAAATTGGCGTGGAGCGATATAGAATGTGATTTCCGGTTTCTTTAACATAGTCTGCAACCATATTCTCGAATGGCAGCATCCCCTGAATGTTCAGATAGCGAGTACCTGTTATAAGATTTTTTGTGTTGGCATTTTCGCCAGAGAGCTGATAGCCGATCAAGTGACAACGATTATACAGATACTTCCCATCCACATTATCGTATTTTACAGTATGCCAACCTGTTGGTTTAACACTTCCGATAGAGCCTCGCTCTTCGGTCGGCATTAAATCTTTTCCGATGGAAGCAACACAAACGCCGCATCGCCCCAACGAGTCAAGATCACTGTAATACTCATATGAGCTGGTTGTATAGTCGCTCTCGGTAAAATACGGAATGTTGTTATTGATTACAGCATATGGCGAACCGGAATAAGCAGGTACATCGCTAATGGAAAAAGAAGAATTGCTTTCTTTAGCGGGAGTGGTTGCATTGCTTGTTGTCGGCGATGCAGATGCTTCTGAGGAGGATGAGTTGTCTGAGCCTGTGTCGGATGGTGTTGTCGTTCCGTTAGCGGAATCCGAAATGGTATATCCCGGCGATACCGCTGGCGACTCAACCGTTCCGCTTTCGGAGATACATCCGGCTATGATAATACAAGTGACGAGGGCTAACGAAGCTGCGATAGAGCCAATGGCAATTTTCTTTTGCCGTGCTTTCTTTTTCTGCGCTGCTTCTTCCGCAGTTTTTAGAGTAGATAATTGCTTTTCGTATTCTTCTAAACGCTCGGAATTGCGGGCAGAGAGTTTCTTCTTTTGGCGGAGCTTCTCAATCTCTTTCTCAAAGTCCGCTATGCTTTTCGGCTTTTTAGAAAAGAGGCTCATCTGACATACACCTCTTTCGTGATCTTTTCGTGAGAGGTGCCACCAAAGTCAAGCGTAGTTTCGAGCTTGTAATCGCTTGCGTAGTCAATGTCAAAATAGAAATCTGCCGGGTAATCTCGGTTCCATTTATAAATGACCAACCTTGAAATCTTTTCTTTGAACTCAGCAACCGATGTGTTTTCAACAAAACAATAGTCTTTGGCATCGGCGTCAGCTAAAAAGCTTTCGCTGATGGAAACGCTACATTCTGCTTGAGAAAATAATGACTCAGAGTAAGGTGCAATCAATAAAGAAGCCCCATTGATAGTTTTCAAAATATCCTTGACAACATTAGCATCTCGACTTTGCCGACGATGGTTAAACATCATCCCATTCGCATTATCTAAGCAAACAATAACAGTCATAGCCACCCCTCCATCTTCATCGCACAAACGCTAACAGACCTAAAATAACGCTATAGGTGTAATTATTATAGCAGATAATCAAGAAAACTACAACCAGTAGAGTTAGATTATGCCTACACGACCGTGTATGGCGTGCGTGTTGTCGATTATAATACTAATAGTGCGATAGTAACGCTGAAGGGGGTGGTTCCCGTGGACATCGAAACGATTGGTCTGAATATCAGAAAATGCAGAAACGCAAAAAAGATGCGTCAGGAAGATTTGGCACAGAAAGCGAATGTGAGTTCAAATTATATCAGTGCTGTCGAGAGAGGCGTAAAGATACCGTCAGTCGAAACGCTAATTGATATTATGAACGCACTCGGTGTTTCTGCTGATATGATATTTTGCGATGTCATTGATGCGGGTGTAACTGAGAAGAATAATCAGCTTGACGCAAAAGTTTCTCAACTTTCCACCAAGGATAGAAAGACCGTCTATGATGTACTTGATCTCTTGGTTAGAGGTTTGTCCAAATAACTCCAAAGTTCGGCTTTGCGCCGAACTTTTTTCTAAACTGGAACAATTAAGAAAGCAGCCGGAAACGGCTGCTTTTCCTTTACGCTGATGAAGGGTGATAAGGTTGTCAATACCTCGCAGGAAGTGTCCAATTCTTTGCTGTTCCTCTTTTGACGGGGCAAACAAGTCGTACTCACCATACTCTTGTGCGTTTACACCCGGCTGTCCAGATCGCTGCGAGGTAATACGAATATACTTCTCATAGCTTGGCGAAAGGGTGCTTTGAAAAACAAATTCTGCATCATTGTCCTGATTGACTTTTGCCCGAATAAGGAAACCTGCAAAGTACACAATGCCGTCGTTTTCCCTGTAAATGTAGGTTTTTCCGACACTTGCACCAGTTCGTGCAAAGACAATATCTCCGCTTGAGAGTAGATATTTCGACATACCATCAAGGCAAATATCAGGGGACGAAAGATCAGAAAGCAAGAACTCTCTGCTGGCATCATCAATATCCGTGATTCTGATGTATTTGTTTTTTCCGTCAAACTCCTTAGCGGCTGCGTTAAGTCCATACTCAAAAGTACCGCACATTTCAGACAACTTACGCTGTTCCCAAGCTATCCGGTCGCAGTCGAGCTTATTCAGGTGTGAAATATGGGAAGTAAGTTTGAAATTTCGGGATTTATTGTTGCTAATTCGGGATTATATGCTATAATATAAGATGTGTTTTAGCACTTACTCGCAAGTTGAGAGAAAGGAATGATACGATGGCTGTAAGCTATAAAAAACTTTGGCACATTCTGCTTGATCGAGATATGAAGAAAAGAGATTTGCAGGAAGCTGCTGGACTCACTAAATACGCAATCAATAAGCTCAGTCGTGATGAAAATGTAAGCACTGAAGTGTTGGGAAAAATCTGCTCAGCTTTGAATTGCACGACTGACGACATTATGGAGTTTGTTCCCGACGAGAATGATATGATACCTAAAAAGTAGACAGAGAAATAAAGGACACCTTGATGTATAATAAAAACGTCAAGGAGATGAAGGAAAATGGGAAAATACCAGTTCAGTTATGAAGAAAAACTTACCATCATCAGGGAGCACGAAGAAAACCATAAGACACTGAAAGCAATCTGCGAGGAATATGACATCAGCAAAAGCTATTTGTGTTACATATTGCGGGATTACCGTGAACACGGAAAAGAATCGCTGAAGAATACGAAATATTACTCCGCAGAATACAAGTTGAAAGTGATCAAACGGCACTTTGAAGACGGGATCTCAATAGCTGATCTAACGAGAGAAACAGGCATCCAATACCGTATGTTGAAGCAATGGTTTTCGGACTACCAGCATCACGGCGAAGAAGGATTGAGCACGCGAAAACGCGGACGCCCGAGAAAGCCGCAACCAAATACGCCGGAAGAAAAGATAAGGCAATTAGAAATGGAAAACGAGGTGCTGCGGTCTTTTCTGGAAGAATGCGAAAGGTGGGATGCAAAGAACTCCGGTACAAAGTGATATACCGTTTCCGGGATCGGTTTACGGTAGAAGAACTGTGCAAATTACTTGAAGTTTCACGCAGCGGATATTACAAGTGGCTGAAACGAAAAGATAAGCCCGACAGGGACAAGATAGTTGCGGATCTGATCGCGGAATGCCATGAAAAGGCGCACAGGACTTATGGATACCGCCGCGTCAAGATATGGCTGCTCAGGGAAACCGGGCTTGTCATCAATCACAAGGCGGTTCTTCGGATCATGCGTAAGTACAATCTGTTGGCAATACGAAAGCGCAAACGGTTCCGTCACTATGATTGCAATACCTACACCCATTACGCCAATGAATTGATGCGAGATTTTACGGCAACAAGACCCAACGAGAAATGGGTAACGGATATCTCCTACATACAGACAAAACAGGGTTTTCTGTATCTGTCAATGATCAAGGATCTGTATGACAACAGCATTGTTGGATACAGATACGCCACGCAAATGCCGGCAAGTTTGGTGATCGAAACGGTTCGGGCGGCAGTAAAAAACGCCAAGCCCTCCGGAGGGCTTATCCTGCACAGTGACAACGGGTTTCAATACACTTCACTGGCTTACTACAACGTTGCCAAAGCCAACGGCATAAAACCGTCTATGTCTTCGATCGGTTGTCCCTATGACAACGCCTGCGCCGAAAACTTCTTCAGCATGCTGAAGACAGAATGCATTTACAGAGCAAAGCCGCAAACCTTTGACGAAGCCAAAGAGCTTGTGGATGAATATATTTACTTTTACAACAATGAGCGTATACAGCTCAAAACCGGACTGACCCCTATGGAAGTCCGTTATGCATATGCCGCATAACAGGTGTCCACAAAAAATGTCTACTTGACAGGGGGCGTCACAGAAGTGAGTCCGTTTTAAGGGACACTAATTGTTGTATCATAACAGTGGGGTAGTATATTGCCCTTAAAAAAGAAAAAGGATGGGTTCACAGGATGAATAAGCAACAGCTTGCTCAGAAAATATGGGCTTCCGCAAACCAAATGCGTTCCAAAATCGAAGCGAATGAATATAAGGATTACATACTTGGCTTTATCTTTTACAAGTATCTATCTGATAAAGAAATCAAATTCTTGAAGGAAAATGACTATGACGACGAACTTCTGAAAACCGTATCAGAAGAAGATGACGAAACGGTTAAGTGGGTTCAAGAGAATATCGGCTACTTTATTGCCTATAAAGACCTCTTTTCTACTTGGCTCTCGATGGGTAAGGACTTTGATGTTTCAAATGTCCGTGATGCGCTCTCTGCGTTCAGCCGGTTGATTTCCAACACGCACAAAAAGGTGTTTGATAAGGTATTCGATACTTTGCAAACGGGTCTTTCCAAACTTGGCGATAGCTCCGGTTCACAAACAAAAGCAATCAGCGGACTTCTGACGCTGATAAAGGATATTCCTATGGACGGTAAGCAGGACTACGATGTTCTCGGCTTTATCTACGAATACCTTATCAGTAACTTTGCGGCTAATGCCGGAAAGAAAGCAGGCGAGTTCTACACCCCGCACGAGGTATCTCTGCTGATGTCTGAAATCGTTGCAAGCCACTTGAAGGGTAAAAGCGAAATCAAGATTTACGACCCGACAAGCGGTTCGGGATCGTTGCTTATCAATATCGGTCAGAGCGTTGCCAAGTATATGACCGATGACAACAACATCAAATACTTCGCTCAGGAGTTGAAGGAGAACACCTACAACCTGACCCGGATGAATTTGGTTATGCGTGGCATCAAACCGGATAATATCGTCACTCGTAACGGCGATACTCTTGAGGAGGATTGGCCGTACTTTGACGAAAATGATCCGGTAAATACCTATAATCCTCTCTATGTGGATGCGGTCGTGTCCAATCCGCCGTATTCGCAGGCTTGGGACCCGTCCAACAAAGAGGGTGATCCTCGTTATGCTCGTTTTGGACTTGCTCCCAAAGGGAAAGCCGACTATGCTTTCCTCTTGCACGATCTGTTCCATATCAAGCCGGACGGCATTATGACAATCGTTCTTCCCCACGGCGTACTGTTCCGTGGCGGTGAGGAAGGTGAAATCAGAAAGAACCTGATTGAGAATAACCATATCGACGCCATTATCGGGCTGCCTGCAAATATCTTCTTTGGGACAGGAATTCCCACCATCATTATGGTGCTGCGCCAAAAGCGTGAGAACACCGATGTTCTTATCATCGATGCATCCAAGGGCTTTATCAAAGAGGGTAAAAATAACAAGCTCCGTGCGTCTGACATTAAACGCATAGCAGATACCTTTATCAAGCGTGAAAGCGTTACGAAGTTTTCACGAGTCGTCAGTCGTGAAGAAATCCGCAGCAATGATTATAACTTGAACATTCCTCGCTATGTTGATTCCTCCGAAGCTGCCGAGCATTGGGATGTCTATGCGTCTATGTTTGGCGGTATCCCGACAGCAGAAATTGACGAGATGAGCGAATTCTGGACGGCGTTCCCTGCGCTGAAAAAGGCGTTGTTTACCGAGAGTGGCATTCCTTATGTGAATGTGTCTACCCCTGATATTAAGAGTGCCATCAAGAGCCACCCTGATGTGGTCGGGTTTGAGAATGCTTTTAACGCTGCCTTTTCCACTTTCCCGGCATTCCTGAAAGAAGAACTTATCGACCGGATGGGAAGCATCGAAATCTCTAAGGCTGAAACCGTTCTGAGTGCTGATATTTTCGAGCGATTGAAGGAAATTCCACTTATCGACAAATATGCGGCGTTCCAGCTTCTTGACGACGATTGGACAGGTATTTCCATCGACCTCGAAATGTTGCAAACCGAAGGCTTTGCTGCAACAAAGAAGGTCGATCCGAACCTTGTCATCAAGAAAAAGGACGGTAAAGATCAGGAAGTTCAAGAGGGCTGGATAGGTCATATTATCCCGTTCGACTTGGTACAGGCGACTTTGCTCTCCACAGAAACGGACGAGCTTCACGGTTTGGAAAGCCGTTTGGCGGAAATCCCTTCTGAGTATGAGTCTATCCTTGATGAAATGACAGAGGAGGATAAAGAGAGCTGCAACGATGTTCTCACCGAGGAAGGCGATGCTTTCGTTCCGAAAGAAGTATCCAAAAAGATTAAGGAACTGAAGAAAGACCGTTCTCCTGAAAGCGTTGCGCTTCGTACACTCTTAGAAAAGGTAGAGTCTTTGGTCAAGAGCGAGAAAGAAATAAAGGCGGAGATCAAGGCAAAGAGTGCTGCGTTGCAGGCAAAAACAAAGGATACGATTGAAAGTCTGAGCGATGAACAGGCTTTGGATTTGCTCGAAAAGAAGTGGATTGCTCCTCTCATTGAGAGCATTCACAAACTACCTGATACCGTAATCGACAGCTTGGTAAGCAAAATTCAAGCCCTTCAAAACAAGTATGCTACAACTTTCTTCGAGGTCGAACAGCAGATCAGCGAAACCGAAGCAACGCTTTCGGGAATGATCGATGACCTTGAGGGTAATGAGTACGATATGCTGGGTCTTAATGAGTTGAAGAAATTGCTGGGAGGTAGTGCAGAATGACGAAAAAATCAGATGCTCCCGCAATTCGCTTCAAAGGATTCTCAGACGCTTGGGAACAGCGTAAGCTCGGAGATGTTGTTCAGATAACTATGGGACAATCACCTGATGGTAGTACCTATTCTGATGAGCCGAGTGATTATATTCTTGTCCAAGGTAATGCCGATTTGCAAAACGGTTGGGTTTGTCCTCGTATTTGGACAACGCAGATTACCAAGAAAGCGGATGCAGGCGACTTGATAATGAGTGTTCGTGCTCCAGCTGGAGCAATGGGAAAAACCGCTTATAATGCCGTAATTGGGCGTGGCGTTGCAGCAATCAAAGGGAATGAATTCATATATCAGCTGCTTGTGAAAATGGATATGGATGGCTTTTGGAAAACACTTTCTTGCGGCTCAACATTTGAATCACTCAACTCGGACAATATAAAAAATGCTGAAGTCAAAGTGCCAACAACAGCGGAACAAGTACAAATCGGTGACTTCTTTCGCCATCTCGACAACCTTATCACCCTTCATCAGCGTAAGCCATTTTTAATGAAATGGAGGACTTCTGATGCTAACAGAAACCAAGCGAACAGACTTGTTCTGTGAATATTATGCAAAATGGATTACGGTGTATAAGAAGGGCGCAATCAGAAAGGTGACGATGGACAAGTACCTGATGACGCAGAAATGGCTCGTTAAGCTCGTCCCGAACCTGAGAGTATGTGATATGAACCGGATCGCTTATCAGCAGCTGTTGAACGACTATGCTGAGTTCCACGAGCGCCAAACCACGATGGATTTTCACCACCAGCTCAAGGGAGCTATTCTTGATGCTGTTGATGAGGGCTTGATTGAAAGAGATCCTACTCGCAAGGCAATCATCAAGGGGAAGCCACCGGTTGCTAAGAAAATCAAGTATCTCAATCAATTTGAGCTACACACGCTGCTGATCTCGCTTGACCTAAAGGATAAGGTGAATTGGGACTACTTTATCCTGTTGGTAGCTAAGACGGGGATGCGCTTTTCTGAAGCACTGGCTCTTACCCCGAAAGACTTCGACTTTGCCCATCAAACACTGTCCATAAGCAAGACTTGGGACTACAAGGGAAAGGGCGGCTTCCAGCCTACGAAAAATAAGTCGTCTGTGCGGAAAATTCAAATTGACTGGCAAACTGTCATTCAATTTTCTGAATTGGTAAAGCACCTTCCCGAAGATAAGCCCATCTTTGGCAACTCCACTGTCTACAATTCGACGGTGAACGACATTCTCGGCAGGCATTGCAAAGCCTGTAACATCCCTGTCATCTCTGTCCACGGATTACGGCATACACACGCCTCTTTGCTGTTATTTACGGGCGTTTCCATTGCGAGCGTTGCCCGGCGTCTTGGACATTCGAGTATGACCACTACGCAAAAAACCTATCTGCACATCATTCAGGAACTTGAAAACAAAGACATCGACTTGGTGATGCGCTCTCTTTCAGGTTTGAGCTAAAAAAACGAAACCGGCTTGCGCTGATTAAAGGTGATAAAAAAGATGCCATCCGAAAGGGTGGCATCTTAGTTATTTGTCGTATCGCAGAAAATCGTTACAATGCTCCTGTTGGCGCAAATGGTAGCCTTGAGAGATCAGTGTATCGGCTTTTAGAGCGACAAGGTTAATATCTGAGTTCAATGTCCGTGCGATCTGTTGCGTGTCGCATCCTCTTTCTGCAAGTTCAAGGAAGTCCTCATCTGATAGGGAAATCTGTGCGGCAAAGAGATTGGCTTCGTACTCCATACGGTTGTCCCGCATATTGAAGATCTCAAACTCTTTGAAGCCCCCGACTTTCGTTGCTTCCTCCCGGTGTAAAGCATCGTGCCCTAATTCGTGAAGTAGCACGATGTTCTCCATAACCGGATGCAGATCATTTTTGATAAAGATGAAGCGATTACGCATCAAGACTTTATATGCTCCACGCTGTTCATTGAACGGATAATACATTACCTCGATTCCTAAGTCCCTTGCTATTCTGAGAGGATCACGGGTTCCGCATTGAGCAACGATGGAGTTTGCTTTTTGTACGATTTCCGAAGTGCTTACATACATCGGCTTCACCCCTTTTCAGTTTGTTCCTGTTTCCATTCTAACACACAATGTGTCCCATAAACGGGACTCAGTCCTGATTGCCCTTAGAACGGTACTTCTTTGGGGTGTACTTTTTGTTTTTCTCTTTCGCCAGCCAATAGGCATCCATAATAGCTTGCATCATAACATCCATATCATTCTGTGCCAACTCGCCGCCGGTAAACAAACCAGTTACTTCATCTGTGAGCTGTTGCGCTTGTTTGGCACCTCGTGCGCCGTACTGCTCCGCAGCCTGCGCAACGAGCATACCATCCGTACCCAGAAGCTGATCCACAGAAATATTAAGTGTCTTTGCCAGCTTCTCCGCTGCATCCAAGCGAGGACGAGAGGTTCCGCATTCGTATCTCTGTATGGTACGGGGGGAAACACCGGAAACCTTAGCAAGCTGCTCCTGCGTCATATCATTTTTTTCTCTCAGCCCTTTCAATCTGTCGCTGAACTTCATTATCAATTCCCTCCATAAGATTTCTATTTTTAGCAGCACGACACTTTTTTCGTCACTTCTTATTGACACGACATTGGTGTCGTGCTATAATCTGAATCACAACAACGACACTTTTGTCGTGTTCATATGATACAACACGACACTTTGGTTTGTCAAGAGGTTTCGTAGAATTTTCAAGAATTAGGGTGATTTAGTTGAGCAGATCAATACTGCATTGTGATATGAATAACTTCTATGCCAGCGTTGAATGTATGCTCGACCCGTCTTTGAGAAAGTATCCGGTCGCTGTCTGCGGCTCGGTGGAAGAAAGGCACGGTATAGTCCTCGCCAAAAACTATGCCGCCAAAGCATTTGATGTAAAAACAGGCGATGCAGTGTGGCAAGCGAAGCAGAAGTGCAGAAACCTTGTTGTTGTGCCTCCGCACTTTGAGGAGTACATCAAATATTCCAAGCTGGCAAGAAGCGTTTACAGCCGCTATACCGATCAGGTCGAGCCTTACGGAATGGACGAGTGTTGGTTGGATGTGAGTGGTACTGAGAACATCTTCGGTTCACCCGAAAAGGTGGCAAACGACATACGGGAAACAATCAAGTTTGAACTTGGGCTGACAATTTCCGTTGGGGTGTCTTTCAATAAAATATTTGCCAAGCTCGGTTCGGATATGAAAAAGCCGGACGCTGTGACGGTCATACAGAGAGACACTTTCCGAGAAAAAATATGGGGACTCCCCGCAGCGGACTTGCTCGGTGTGGGACGGGCAACGCAGCGTGTATTAGATAGCTATTGCATTAGAACCATTGGCGATTTGGCTAAGACCGATCCTGACTTTCTGAACCGACAGCTCGGTAAAAACGGAATTGCCCTTTGGCAGTATGCAAACGGTAATGACCGATCCCGTGTTATGAACGCCGACTTTGTTTCTCCGGTTAAGAGCGTGGGACACGGAATTACTACTATCGAAGATTTGGAGAACGACGAGCAGGTGTGGCCCGTCTTTCTCGAATTGACGCAGGACATCGGACATAAACTCCGTGTCCACAAAAAGTGTGCGGATGGAGTCGCCATTCACATACGGGACAACACACTTTTTTCAAAGCAATGGCAAACGGCATTGGATATGCCTACACAATCCCCAATGCTGATCGCAAAAGCGGCTTTTGCCCTCTTTGAAAAAAGATACAACTGGAGGAACCCGATTCGCTCAGTCACGATTCAGGCAATCAACTTGGTGCCACAGGACACGCCCCGACAAGTCGATTTGTTTATGAACATCGAAAAGATTGAGAAAGCAGAAAGGCTCGACCAGTGCATTGAAACCATTCGCCAGCGGTTCGGCAAGAACAGCATCCGCAACGGCATTCTTTTTCAAAATCTCCGAATGCCAAGTGAAAAACCTGAGATTACTATGCCGACCGGGGTGCTTTGTTAAGGAGGTCAGTATGATTAGTACAAGCAGTAACAAGATTGATGAAATTGTTGTGCCTGATGAGATCGAAACCTATGTTTCGATGCCGTCCTGTTTGTTGCAGGGGTGCAGCAATAATCTGATTATTTTCCGGCAGATGGAGGGAACCATTTCACTCACTACGGCATTTATGAGGGGATGTTTCTTATCTTTGATGTCAGCAAGGACTTCAAGGACGGACGCCTTTCCTGCTATCTGAACAATTCCGGCGATGATCGTCCTAAGTTCAAAGTTTCTGACAAGCCATTGGATGGCTATCGCCATTTTGGTAGGCTGGTTGCCAGTATGAAGAATTATGAGGTGTAAGGATGGAAGAAGAACGGCGCAAGGTATATGTGGAAGTCGATGTTACCCATAAGACGGATGGAACGGCTCGACCCCGAAAAATCAAATTTGAAGATGGTGAGGTCTACGAGATCGACCGTGTAAGGCACTGCTGTCGTGCGGCATCGACCAAGGTCGGTGGAACAGGGCTTCGTTATACAGTAATGATATGCGGCACGGAAACCTTCCTTTTCGATGAAGAAAACGGAAAGTGGTTTGTAGAAGGCAAGAAAAGAGCAGTTCTCTAAGGATGCCACCATTCATCAGCCCTGAAAGCGTTAAGGAACTTAATGAGGTGATGTGCGTGACAAATGATAATTGGACACCTATACCGATGTACTGCTCTAACTGCGGAGCATTGCTTTACGGATATAGAAATGATGAGGGGAAAATCAAGTATGAGTGCAAAAGGTGCGGAACCGTAGCGGTTCGAGTCCAAAAAGGACGCCGACACGACAAGATTGACCTTTATGCCCCGGAAGGGCAAATCCGATACTATTGATCGGCAAAAACTAAATACGGCAAAACGACGGAATGGTTGAGGTGAAACAGACTGCGTAATTCCATCTCCAGGTCACTTGCTTTGAACACTTCGGTTGGTTAAACCAAACTTGCTATGCAGATATGAGAGGCCACCGACAAGACAGTAAGCCATAGGCTTAGTCTGTCTTGCCGGTGGCTTCTTTTTTTCGGCAAGAACAACCGACCAAGGGCTTCCGGCAGAGAAATCTCTGAAAGGAAGCCCTTGTTATGTTATACGGCTGGCTCTGCTATATCACTAAATACCCGTGATCTCCGAATTTTTGACTTTCACCCAAATTCAAAAATTCAAAGGAGAACACGGTAATGAAAAGAACATTTTTGGTAAAGAAGGATCCCACGATTGAAGCACAGGACAATTGGCTGATCATGGATTATCGCCAGTATGCGGCATGGAGAGAAACGGATGAAGGCAAGAATCGGGAAATCGTCTTTGGAAAGTTTGAGGCTTGTAGTGAAGACGACTCTATCATTTTCATGGAGTGCAATGAAAAAGTCAGCAAAGAGTTGAAAAAGGATTGCCATCGCAAGCAGTACATCCGAAGCCGAGACGCCGAAACACCGTTCCAAGTCATGTCTTACAGCACCATGACCTTTCAAGAGTCTGAAATTTACGGAGAAGATGTTCTCGAAGATACAGAGTGCAATGTAGAGGAGTCGGTCATGCAGCGTATGGATATTGAGCGGGTCAAAACTGCACTGAAAATGTTGGCCCCGGAAGAGCGGGCCATCATTCAGGATTTTTTCTTCACAGAATCCCCAATACCGGTTAAGGAGCTTGTGGAAAAATACGCAATGCCCAAGACGAGCATCTATAGAAAAAGGGATGATGCACTGAAGAAGCTGAAGAAAATTTTAGGAAATGCGTAGGTCAAATTGGGATGACACGAGTGGTTTGACATAGAAAATGCACCTGCCGAAGCAGGTGCAGGAATGAAATTACATCATGGGATTTTCCAGCAGGTCTTCCACATTGCAGCCGAGAACACGGGACAACTTGTAGAGGATGTTTGCCTGCGCCTTGTCAATGCCATTGACCCGCTGTTCGTACATCTGAATGTTGCGCAGATTCACGCCGGACTGCTCTGCAAGCTCTGCCTGAGATAAGCCCCGGTTTTCACGGATGCGCTTCAGGTTGGAATCGCCTTCCGCTGCTTTATAGAGTTCCTCCATGGTATCGATGAAACTTGTAATGTCCATCTCGTGGTAAACGGAATACATCCCAATGATCTTGGAAAGTGGAATGCGCTCAAAGATATCCTTGAAACGACGGCCAGTAAACCATTGGTACTCTGCAACTGCCCAACCGGCCCAATATTCAGGGGAGCAGTCTTCTGCGTTGGTTGGTGCTGGCAGCTCCTTTGGACCGTATGCCTTTGTGATGACCGCACGGGCCAGCTCAACACCGGACATCCCTGCAACATAGGCGGGGTTGCCTCGTTCAAACTGTTCGGCGTAGCCGGTATTGATGAAGAGTGCTGTGATCCAATCCGGTTTTAGCTTGCAGTCGTTGATTGCATAGTCGAAGAAAGAGGAAAGACGATCCTTGGCGTTATTCAAATAAGATTCGCTGTATGCGTGGGTCATCGTTGCTCATCTCCTCCCTCAAGATATCCAGCACGAAGATGTCGTCCCGGTAAGACTTGCTTTTCTTGATCTCTTTACGGTAAGTATCCCTCGCTTTGGTATCTCTATCCAAGAACTTGGGGTAATAGACGCTCTTGCTGACCGGATAAGCATTCACGAAGTGCAGCCGATCAAAGCCTTTTTGAGAAATGACAACCGTCTGCTCACCGAGCTTTCCAAGCTTCAATGCCTTGTTGAGGCTTCGAAGCGGCAGGGTGTTGGATACGAAGGACTCAGCATACTGGAAATAGGAATCGTCTGCCCGATAGCCGATCACAACATCGTAGCCGGTTAAATCAATTGAATAGTGGTCAATAAGATAGTCCCTTGCATCAACGGCAACTTCGGAGTCCAGCTTGAAGGTGCGGAACTGAAGCAGAAGAGCCATCCAGTTCAGGACCGTATGCGTTCCGTCCAACAGATTCAGCACCTTCAGTCCTTCCGTGTCAAAGTCGTAGCTGTTGACAAAACCGTCTGTGTTCTTTTTGCAGGCCCACTCACGAGCCATTTCATCGACGCGGGTACAGTAGAAGCCCATGCCATAGTCGTTGTGCGGATTACCGATATGAATATCCGGAACCTCGATGATGTGGTCGGTTCCATGAAGCAGTTGAATGACGCTCATAATATGAAGCCTCCATTATCATTGTAATGATACAACCACATTATATCATCCTGATGATAGTTTTGTCAATAGCGCATGAGAATTCATTCCAAAGAATATGACTTCTCCCTCCTAATTCTCCCTGTTCCGAAAAATAATTTGGAAACGAGCAAAAAACTGTGGGAATCTCGCAAAAAAATTCGGCAAAGAGAAAGTGAGAGGGCAATCTCATAAAACCCGGTAGGAGTGATTTACATGAACAAGAAAATAAACATCAACCCCAGCTCGACAAAGTGGCTCGAAAAAGATGATCGGGTCGTCGCTGATTACTTTTGCGATTTGGGCTTCCGTTCCCTGAAGCAGATCCTTGATATGCGTGTTTTCGACCTGATGAATATGCAGGGTCTGAACGCTGTCCGAGTCGAGGAAGTGATCATCTGCTTATATAAGTGGCTGAATCCCAACACAGCTATCGATGACGCTATCTATAACGGTATGATGTCACAGCCCTTCCTCTATACTCCGTGGAGAAAAGAACACAAAGACCTTGCTGCCATCAAAGTCGGCGACTTGGTGCTGACCCCCGGTATCAACATGAAAGCTATTCAGCATTTCTATGATGCGATCCGTAAGGCGTTTTTCAAATCGGAGGAATACAACTGGAGATGGTACAAGTTCCGAAACAGAAGTGAATATGTGACCTATCTCCGGAAACACGAGGAGGCGGAATAAATGACGCGAACAGAAAAAGAAAATCTCGTTCCTGTTTGGGAGCGCATTACCATTAGTCTGGAAGAAGCTGCCGCATATAGCGGTATCGGCGTGAGGAAGCTGCGGGATATGACCGATAAGCCCGAATGCAACTATGTTATCTGGGTCGGAAACCGAAGAATGATCAAGCGGAAAAAGTTCGATGAATACCTTGAGTCGGCCTATTCTGTATGAGTCAAGTATGCGATTTGCTTGATATGGGCTGATTCGCAACATTGGAAAACGAGATGTCTCTATGTATCCTTAATGGTGCCAAGAGAAAAGCGAAAGCAAAGGAGTGAAGACTATGCAGTTTCAAAAGAAGGAAAAGCGGCAGACAACCGTTCGCTTTGATAGCCACCATGTAAGGCTACGCACCGGAGAGATACAGAGAAAAACCGGCAGCTATATGTACCGCTGGACAGACAAGCTCGGAAAACGTAATACCATATACGCTGCAACATTGGAAGATCTCCGGGAGCAGGAGGAACAGATCCTTGTTGACCAGCATGACGGCATCAAAGCCAATATCAAAAATGTCACGGTGAATGATGTATATGAGCTTTGGTGCCAACTGAAAAGAGGCATCAAGGACAGCACCATGAAAAACTACATTTATATGTATGAGCTGTTTGTGAAGCCAACTTTCGGAAAGAAGAAGCTGGTACAGGTGAAAAAATCGGATGTGCGCCGATTCTATAACCAGCTCATCGACGATAAGGTCCTGAAGCCGTCTACGGTAGATGTCATCCATAATATTGTCCACCAAGTATTTCAGATAGCCGTCGATGACGATATGATTCGCAGCAACCCTGCGGCCAATATGCTTCGGGAAATCAAAATGGCGCACGGTTCGGAAATCGAGAAAAGAAAGGCTTTGACCCTTGAGCAGGAAGAATTGTTTCTTGGTTATCTGGCCAGAACTCCCAAATACCAGCACTGGTATCCTGTCTTTTATATTATGGCGAACACCGGAATGCGTGTGGGGGAAATCACTGGTCTGCGCTGGTGCGATGTGGATATGGAAAACGGCATCATCAGCGTGAACCATACGCTGGTGTACTACAACCACAGAGATGAGAAGGGCTGCTACTTCTCCATCAATACACCTAAGACAAAAGCCGGTATTCGGGAAATTCCCATGACCGAAGGTGTGAAGCAGGCATTTCTAATGGAAAAGGAATTCCAAGAGGAGTGCGGAATGAAAAGTGTCAGCCACATTGAGGGGTATTCAGACTTCGTGTTTGTTAATCGGAACGGCGAGGTGCAGCATCAAGGCACATTGAATAAGGCTCTGCAACGGATCATGCGCGATTGTAACAGCGAAGTTCTTGAGAAAAAGGGCGTAGACTCCGATCCGGTTCTTCTGCCTAAGTTCTCGTGCCATGTGCTACGGCATACATTCGCTACAAGAATGTGCGAGAGCGGTCTGAATGTCAAGGTCGTGCAGTCTGTGCTTGGTCACGCCGATGTAACGACCACGCTCGATATTTATGTGACGGTCACGAACGACCTGAAGAAACGAGAAATCACAGCCTTTGAAACATATTTGAAAACCGGAGCTAAGCAAATGGCAAATGTATAATATGGTTCTCTCCCCCTTGCGGTCGCAAAATCTGCGATTGCAGGGGGATTTCTCTATTTGCACATTTCTCTTATTTTGAGATTTTTCCTATACTGTTAGCAGTACACAGGAAGGGCGGCAACAGTATGGAAAACAGTTTGGCAAATAAGAAACCTTGGCTTGTAGCTGAATGGTCAGAAAGAAACGGCAGCATCTCACCGGATGATGTAACCTATGGTTCTAAAAAACTATATTGGTGGCATGGCAGTTGTGGCCATGAGTGGCAGGCCAGCGCAAAGGCAAGATCAAGCGGCGAGAATTGCCCGATTTGCAGTAACGCCAGAATCGTTGCGGGTATCAATGACCTTGCGAGTTTGAAACCGGAACTACTGAAAGAATGGTCGCCGAAGAATACCATCCAACCAACAGAGATCGGTGTTGGCTCTCATAAGAAAGTGCTTTGGATAGGAGCTTGCGGACATGAGTGGAGCGCAGAAATCCGAAATCGAGTCAGGGGAGCTGGTTGCCCCTACTGTTCGCACAACGCAGTCCTTCAAGGATTTAACGACCTTGCAACTGTACTGCCGCAGGTTGCAAAGGAGTGGTCGCCTCGAAACGCACCGCTCAAGCCAACACAGGTAACGCCTTATGCAAATCGGAAAGTTTGGTGGAAATGCGAACAGGGCCATGAGTGGTTTACGCTCATATCTACACGGGCTTATGGAAGCAAATGCCCTTATTGCAGCGGAATAAAATTGCTGAAGGGATTCAATGATTTAGCTTCGCTCCATCCGCAGCTCGCATTGGAATGGTCACAAAAAAACGGCACATTATTGCCGGAAGATTTCAACGAGCGCTCCACCAAAAATGTCTGGTGGAAGTGCAGTACCTGCGGACATGAGTATAGGGCGGTAATCAAATCCAAAGTTCATGGGCTAAAATGCCCGGTATGCACGAAAAACGCTTTGTTGCCCGGCTATAACGATTTGGCAACTACAGACCCAGAGCTGGCACAGGAATGGAATGCTGCCAAAAACATAAGAAAGCCCACAGAGATATCAAGACTGTCACAATACCCAGTTTGGTGGAAAGGCATTTGCGGGCATGAATGGAAGGATAAAGTGTTTCACCGCGCAGTTGGAGGAGCCGGCTGCATCTACTGCGAGAAAGTATTTCTTAAGGAGCTGCCATATCTGCTTGTAACGATGTATGCAAAGCAATATGGGCTTGCGACACGCACAGACGACGAAAAAATGATTGGGGCACGGATCGATGCAGTTATCCCGGAACTGCGGCTTGCGTTTGCCTTTTCTCAAAAAGGCACTGATAGAGAAGCCAAAGTCGCGGAGGTTCTTCACTTCCTGTGCAAAGCGAAAAGGATACAGTTATTTGTGATACGGCAGAAAGACCCGATTGCGCTTGCCACAGAAATCAAGCAAGCCTTCGCTAAGGCAAACCTATTTATAAATTCGGATAGTCAAAGGGATGTTGCCCATCTTCGGAAGCGATACTTTGCTCAAAAGAACAATGGAAACTAAAAAGAGGAACTGCGACTTGCAGTTCCTCTTAGTTCTTTTGATTCGTTTTTACTGCATGGGCAAGTAACATGTTGAGTGCGTCTTGCTTTGCTCGCTCATCAGCTTTTCGTGATGCGATCAACAAGCTGAGTTCATATTCAGACAGTGTAGAGTCCTCGATGTCCTGCCTTCCCAGCAGGTAGTCAACTGTTACGCCAAAAATATCTGCCAGTTGGATCAGAATGTCAATGGAAGGCTGCCTGGAGCCGGTTTCATAACGGGAGTAAACCACGGAGGATACGCCCAATGCGGAGGCCACTTCTGCCTGTGTAAGCCCCTTGCGAGTGCGAATATCCTTGATGTTCACAGGCACGACCTCCTTCCAATATACTATATTAAATTATACTACCGGAACGGAATGCAATGTACTACCGTATCGGTAAATGGCTCGTTGACCAGATACCGTTTTGGTAGTATCATATTCCACAGGGGTAAATGCTTCGTGTCACTTCGCACCATCTCGGAATGCGGAGGAATACATGAACCTAAAAGAAATACGAGTCAGTCGCAAACTCAAAGTACAAGAGGTATCAGACTATCTGTGCTGCTTGCCATCTGTTTACAGCCGTTATGAGAATGGCAAACGAGAGCCATCCATCGATATTCTTCTGAAGCTGTCCAGGCTGTACGGCGTTTCAGTTGATTGTCTAATTGGAAATGATGAGGTCGTTGACACGAGCATAACCGAAAAAGAAGCTGCAATGATAAGCGCTATGCGTCAGGCGGACGAACGAGCCAGACAGGATGCAATTGCCTTATTAGAGCTGCATACAGGGAATAAGAAAATCTAAACAGAGAGGTGCAAAGTGACAGGAGCTTTGCCCTCTGTATCTTGAAAGGGCACCGTAAAAGCGGTGCTCTTTCTTTTAAGGTCGCAAGGCAGCACGCACTTTTGTGAGCATTCCTTTTGCGAGGTTAAAAGCAGGAAAAGTGCGAGCTTGGACACCGTTTTTGCCAAAATGGCTCAGTGAAAAGCGGTTATTGCCGAAACGGCGATGGAAGCAGATGTGTCACCACCTTATAATAATAGTAGTGACTTATGATCCCTATCTGATTTGAGAAATGTGCGAGGTTAGAATGGAAGGTTCCGTTTACCAATACTACGCAAATGTCCGAACTGAGCCGGTTGAATGGCTATGGTATCCCTATATACCGCTCGGGAAGCTGACGGTGCTCCAAGGCGATCCCGGTGAGGGTAAATCTACATTTGCATTGAATGTCGTAGCAAGAATTACGACAGGACAGCCTATGCCGGATGGTGTTCCTGTTAAAGGAAAGCGCGTTGCGATCTATCAGTGTGCTGAAGACGGTATTGCAGATACAATAAAGCCCCGTCTCCAGCAGGCCGGAGCGGATTGTGAACGAGTAGCTTATATCATAGACAACGACATTGCATTGACACTGGAGGACGGTCGAATCGAAACAGCGATCAAGGACACACACGCCAGTGTATTTATTATCGACCCCATTCAGGCATTTATCCCGCCTGATGCAGATATGCAGAGTGCCACCAAGATGCGCTCTGTTCTGCGGAAGCTGGCAAATATTGCAGACCGCAACAAATGCGCTGTAATTCTCATCGGTCACATGAACAAAGGCGGCAGTAGCAAATCATTGTATCGAGGGCTTGGCTCTATCGACATTGCTGCTATTGCACGAAGTGTGCTCATGATCTCAAGAGATGAAAGCCGCCCTGACATTCGATACATGTATCCGATAAAATCGAGCCTTGCTCCGGAAGGACCTGCAATTGCTTTCTCGTTCAAAGAGCATGGCGGAATCGTATGGCACGGCAAATATGATCTGAATACCGCAGAACTCATGGACAGCATCACAGTAAAAACAACCAAGCGGGAACGAGCTCGTGCAAAACTGGTTCAGCTTTTGGAGCATGAGGATCGTCCGGCAAAAGAAGTATATGCCGGCCTTGCTGATATAGGCGTTGGAAGCCGTACTGTTGAGAAAGCAAAAAAAGAACTCCAAGTCACAACTTACCGTTCTGGCGGAAGTTGGTACTGGAGTTTGCCAAAACCCAAATAACCAATGATGTTTACCGGGAGATGAGATGATGGAGAACTTGGTTTGGAAAGCCTACTATCACAGTATGAGTGGGCATGAGATTCGGCCATTTAACATATTTGAACATGGGAGATTCAGAGAAGAAGTACGGAAGCTCTTGCTGAAATGCACAGAGAAAGAAGCATTCGCTGAGGAGCTGCGCCGTTCTCTTTTCTACTATTACTGCAGTAAATGTGAATGGGAAGTTGTCATCGGACCTTGGTGCGGAGATCGGGGCACGAAGGAAATCAAGGTCGATGTCTATATGCAGGTCATGAACAACTGGGATATCTTCGTGGATTATGTTTGGAACGAAGGAAAGAAGCAAAGACGATGAGTGTGAGCACAGATACAGAGCGGATTTTCCGAATCGGTGGCTATGTAAAGCGGGCAAAACTGAATCTGCGCAATGAGCGTGAGATAAGAGCCTTTCATCGAAATGCGATTGAAAGACGGTTTGGTGATTTTGAGGGTGGCACACTCGTGGATGTTTATATCGACATCACCGGTTATAAAGAAACGGCCAAGCGTCCTGAGATGCTGCGGCTTATGCGGGATTGTGCAGATGGAAAAGTGAATCTGATTTTTGCAGAAACCAAAGGATATTTGAGTGCAAACACACGAGAGTTCTGCTACTGGCTCCATTTCATCTTTAATCTGAAAGAACGGGTAGACATCATAACCGACGATGACCAGTTCAACATCAACACGATTCTCAACGCAGACAAGCAGCGTGAGGCACTGATAAAAATGGCTGAAGACTACATTTATCTGAATCCGCCTGACCACCAGAAGTGGTTGAATGGAGTGGTTTCTGCCATCACAAACTTACGGGAGGACGGATAAGGATATGGCAAAGGATGAAAACAAGGAATCGGAAATCCGACGCGATGAGCAAGAAATCGTAGACCAGCGGCTTCCGGTGTGGCGTCCGCAGGATGCTGACCGAGAATATTACCGGTATGAAACGAAGAAGAGAATCCAGCATTATACGGTTCCGCCGCAGACTATTTTCCGTCCAGCAAAACCAACGCCTACCATTCGAGATGCAGAGCATAAGCGTGTTGCAGTTTATGCCCGTGTGAGTACGAAGAGCAAAGAGCAGGTCTCCTCCATCGAAAACCAAACAAAGTACTATACAGAGAAGATTGCCAAAACGCCCAACTGGGATCTGGCGGAAATATACAGTGACGAGGGCAAATCCGGCACATCGAAAAAATGGCGTCCAGAGTTCAAACGAATGCTGGAAGATGCGTCGAAGAAGAAAATGGATTTGATCGTTTGTGCCAGTGTGTCTCGTTTTGCCCGTAACATCTCTGACCTGATTGAGGAAGTGCGGAAACTAAGAACGACGAATCCGTCAAACCCGGTCGGCGTGTATTTTGAAACGGAGGACCTTTATACGCTGGACCCGAACATCAACGAAAGGCTCCAGATGCAAGGCCTTTTTGCAGAGTGGGAATCCGGCAATAAAAGTCGCCGCATGATCCTATCCTATGATCAAAGAATCTGCACTGGACAGTTTCCACTATCCGATCTGCTCGGTTTACGGCACACAATAGAGGGCGGTTTCATCATCGAGGAAGAAGAGGCGAAGACGGTTAAGTATATTTTCCTTGCTACGCTGTGTGGGTACACAGCGGAAGAAATCGCAGAGGTGTTGACGGAGAAGCAACGGCCAACACTTCGAGGCCGTACTGAATGGACGCCCTCAATGGTGAAAGCAATTATGGAGAATGAACGGCGTTGGGGTGATCTTGAGGTTCGGAAAAGGGTCGTCATTGACTATAAGGAAAAAGTGACGGCGAAAAACGATGGTCTGAGAGAAGGAGCCTACATCCCCCATTACCATGAGGGAATTGTATCTCCTGAAATTGCAAGAGCAGCACATATGATGCGAGCCAGCCGATACAAGTTCGGAAGTGTCCCGGATGTTTATGTGATCGATAGTGGAGCACTGAAAGGCTTCGTCAGTATCTCCCCGACATGGAGCGGCATCGACAATCGGGCTTTTCAGGATATTTCACGCCAAGTTTACAACGAGGATGAGTTTTGCGAGCTTCAGCGTCGGGCAAATATCATGAACGGCAGAACACACAGCAATGTCGTTTCCATGACGCTGAATGATTACCGGGTTGCACCCGGTGTCATGTTCATGACCCGTAGTGATCCGCAGCTTACATTTTCGCAAAGAAGTATGAAATTGAATGCAGTCTGTTGGGAAAAACTTGGGCAGCAGAAATATGTAGAGTTCTTGTACCACCCGGTACTGGAAGTAATTGCAGTACGAAGCTGCAATGCCACAAACCCCAATGCGGTGCTATGGGACGAAACGAAAAAGTCGGGTCTTCAACTATGTACTTCCGCATTCTCAAACGCCGTCTATGATAAGCTCGATTGGATGAGAAAGTATAAATTCAGATTCAGAGGTGTGACCCGTGTCAGAGGGGGCGAAAGGATCATTTTCTTTTTTCTTGATGAACCGCAGATCTTGGTTGGAAAGGATAAAAAGCACCTTGATGCTATGGACACCTCAGATTCAACCGTAAAGTACATTCCCTATAAGGAAAGCGAGTGTGACGGTGCGGCTGGTTTGGTGGCAGGAATCGCTTACCCTGAGAACTGGCAGGAACAAGTTGGTGTCAGTTATGAGATCAAACAGCAACGAGGGCGTGTCCTTGATGCGGTGTCTTCAGCAGATATTCGCAACCATGGTACAAAAGTAGTGAACCCTTTTATAGGAGTAATCCCTACACACGGAGAGCTTGAAGATGAATTAGAACAAATCTATGAGGCAATGTAACCGGAGGACAATATGGATAACGATAATTTTTCCTTTCTCGCTGATGCAGAAAGCTCGATAACGGGAGATAAAACCGAAGGGTACACGCCCAAGGAGCAGGAGCTGATTCATCAATTGGTTCAAGAACGACTGGGCAAGAAAAATGCCATCGAGTTTGAATCGCTCGATGACTATGTCGTTCCGCCCAAAATGTTCTTCTCCATGATTAAGAAACCGGCTGTGAGTATTCGTGCAAACAGAATGGAATTTAGTATGTCAGCGATCCGGCTGTTTGAGGGAGTACAGCACGTCCTTCCTATGCTCAGTGAGAATAAAAAGCGAATGGTTGTGGCCATCTGTGCGGAAGAAGAAATCTCTTCGATTGAATGGGCAAGACTAAAGAAAGAGAAGTGGGTCAACCGTTCTATATCCTGCCCGGAATATGTCCAAAGCATTTATAAGATGATGAACTGGAACAAGGAGTGTCGGTACAAGATCTATGGACGGCTTGCCAATTCTGAGCGAGGGCTGGTTCTGGTATTTGATCTTGCATCCGCTGTTATGTTTGATCCGCTGCCGGAGGAGTACTTTGACAAGCACACCGGCAAAATGAAGAAACGCATTGTTAAATACTATCCTGATGAGATCCGCATGAAGTTGGGCAGGAGTTATTCGGATTATGAAGCCCTTCAGCAACGAAGCAGCTTCGAATCACTATCCGGATACATGGACACCAGCGGAGGCGCTGTTCCCGCTACGGTTTCTGAAGAGCTGGCTGCTTCCATCAGTATGCAGGAGCAGGAGAAGAAACGGGAGACTTTGTTTGGCACGATTATTGGAAATGGAGGTGACGATGATGTCCGAAACAACGAATGAGGATAGAATGTACCCAATCGAAATGACGCTGCAAGGCGCTCGCTGCTGTATCAGCATCGGCAAGGGCGTTATAAAAGCCTTGGGAAAGCCGAGCCATGTCTCAATTAAAATTTCAGATAGCCATGATTCTCTGAGCGTTTTCCCTTGTGATGAGGATGATGTGATGGCTTTCCGAGTTCCGCTGAAACTGTTCACCGATCACAGATGCGTCATGAGAATCAACAGCAAGCAATTTGTTCATGGAATCATGCGGACAAACCAGATGGACACTTCAAAGACATATGTTTTATCCGGCGAGTTTCTGGAAGAGAAGAATACAGCAGTATTCTCGTTAGTTGAGGGCGTCAGTCTTCGTACACAAAAAGGGATGGCGCAGTCATGAACGATTTCGTCAGAGAGTTTTTTGAGGATCAGCCTGAATTACTCAGGCGATATGAACGCAACGAGGCACGATATATCTTGCAGCTTCCGAAGAACTACGATACAATTAGCATTGACTTTGGAATTGATAAGAATGAGATGAAGCGGCTGGTGATTGCCCTTGCCGAGCTTGATCTGACCATTGATGAATGGCTCTGCTTTAAGATGAAAGAGCTGATTCTGGCCGACAGACTATCCAAGGAAAACAGAGGCGAAGAATAAGGGATTATGCGCTACTATGTTATCTCCGATGTTCACGGATACTATACGCAGATGAAGTCTGCTTTGGAAAAGGCAGGCTTCTTTTCCGATACAACTCCTCATAAGTTAACCATGCTCGGAGATTTATTTGATCGAGGGCATGAGGCGAAACAGCTTCAGCAGTTCATATTGGAGCAGATGGAGCAAGACAAGATAATTCTCATTCGTGGAAACCATGAGGACCTATTTGTGGAGCTTGTGACCACGGATGCAGGGATGCCATATAGCTATCACAAATCAAACGGAACTTATGATACTGCACTCCAGTTGACGGGCTTTGATCCAGTGATGGCATCTATACGCCATTATGATTTTGCCGATGCAGCGAAAGACACACCGTTTTACAAAGAGATTATCCCAGCGATGCTTGATTACTTTGAGACGGAACACTATGTTTTCACGCATGGCTGGATACCAAGCATTCCGAACAGGGATAAAAGCTACAGCTATATTTCTTCTTGGAGAGAAGCAGACCTTGAGCAATGGAATCAAGCAAGATGGTTCAATGGCATGGATGCAGCACAGACCGCAGATGAGAATAAGACCATTGTTTGCGGACACTGGCATACTTCGTATGGCCATAGCAAATACGAACACAAGGGGACCGAGTTTGGAGAAGATGCGGACTTCTCTCCCTATTATGGTCCCGGAATTATTGCCATAGATGCCTGTACAGCGTTCAGTGGAAAGGTAAATTGTCTTGTGATAGAGGATTAACGGCGTGGCGTAGTACGGGATTGAACTTTGCATATCCGTTTATAACCACGCTTTAGACGGGCACAATATAAAGAGTGAATGTAAGCAGAGTATTGAAGTTTTTTCTGGATTCCTTACGGGACGACCTGAAACCCATTGAAATTCTGAGATTCTACTGTTATAATATTAACTACAATCTTTCGGAGGTGCGAAAGGTTGGAGTTGCACCACATACACCACTTGGAGCACCACTACGGACAGGTTTTGCAGGCGTTAATCGCCCTTAAAAATAATCTGATAGCGCAAGGCAGATATACAGACGCAGTAGATGATGTCCTTATCAAATTTACAAAAGCACGAAAGAAAAAAATTACCGTCCAATACATCTAAATAAAACCGTAGTTATGCCGCTTGTTTCTTTACGGAGAAGCAGGCGGCTTTTTTGCGTTTTTAGGGCAATTTTCAAGGTCGAAAAAATTTTTTTTAAAT
>OGSD01001159.1_pt1 | contig 25696 bp, 18 predicted proteins | sample 1553571 | NCBI WGS metagenome assembly OGSD01 (sample SAMEA2580072, study PRJEB22360) | human gut metagenome | biome: human gut; feature: human-associated habitat; material: faeces | place: Denmark | collected 2008/2010 | reverse complement strand
GGCGCTTGTCGCGTGCTTTCAGCCAGACCTTTTGAACTCAGCACACTAAGTTAATGGCATTGAGGCACGTCCATACGCCCGGACAGGATAATTTGCTCGGAAGAATTTAAGTTAACGTCAGAGCGATTTTTGACATTGCCCTCCGGCAACATCCCGGGCTGCGGAGGGGTTTAAACAAATTTTTGTAATTTCGCGTTATCTATATGTAACTTCGGCTTGGCCGGGTTCCTTTCATCGTTTCAACTGCCTGCAATGAGAATTGTTCTGAAAATTGCCAAGTGGCTTGGTATTGTCGTGGCTGCGGTGGTGGCGCTCTTGCTGCTTGTCCCGGTAGCGCTCTACGTGCCGTTTGTTCAGGACTTTGTCAAGGATATTGCTGTCAGAGAGGCGTCGAAGGCTACCGGCTATGACATCTCGGTGGAACGCATAAGGCTTCGCTGGCCGCTGAGGCTGAGTGTCGACGACGCTCTCATCGTAGAACAGACAGGCGACACTATGCTCATGGCGCAGCGCCTTGACCTCGGTGTAGGGCTGCGACCGCTTTTCCGGGGCGATGTCGAGATCGACTATGCGCGCCTCGACAGTGCCCGCTATCAGCTCGGGAACGCCGATTCGCTTATGTGGCTCCGTGCGTCGGTCGACCACTTCGAGATGGAGGCGTCGCGCCTGAAGATGAATCTCGAAAGAGTCGATCTCGACCGTGCGTTGCTCGACGGAGCGCGCATAAACCTCGCCATGCGTCCCGACACGGCCGTCAATGCCGACACAGCCGCCTCGAAGCTCGCGATGGTCATCCGTGCGCGCGACATTGAGCTGAGGCGTGTTGACTACACGATGACTATGCTGCCGACAATCGATACTCTTCGGGCCTCGGTGCCCTCGGCGCGTCTCAGCGATGGGCTCGTCGATCTGGGGCGCCGACGTGTCAACGCCCGGCTGCTGCGGGTCGACAGCGTGGCCGCCACCTATCTCACGCCGTCGGCGGCGTGGCTTAAGGCTCATCCGGTGGCTGTTGCGCCCGAGACGGCGCCGACTCCCGATTCGCTTATGTGGACTGTCACGGCCGATTCCCTGCGACTGACCGCCACCGATCTGCTCTACGCCGTCAGCGGCGCCCGACCGGCTCCGGGACTCGACATGAACTATCTCCGGGCGCGCTATGTGACTGTCGATGTCGACTCGTTCAGCAACCGGGGGCCGTCGGTCGGCCTTACGCTGCGGCGCCTGCTCGCCGAAGAGCGCTGCGGCCTGCGCGTCGATGCCTCGGGCCGGTTCGATATGGCCGACGGACAGATCTCGGCCTCGGGATTCAGAATATTTACCGACGCCTCGACCATAGGTTTCGACGCCGACATGGGGCTGACCGAAGGCGCCGACATGGCGGCAATGCCGCTGCGCCTGAAAGCCGACGCCCGGATAGGGCTCAGCGATGTTGTCAGGGCTTTCCCGGCTCTCGGCCCGACTGTCAGGTCGCTTCCCGCTCCGAATGAGCTCAGCCTGCGCGCCGACGTGGCCGGAACAATGGCCGACATGACGCTGCGGCGCCTCGACGCCGCTTATCCGGGGCTTCTGAAACTCGCTGTCAGCGGCCGTGTCAGGAACATCACCGATTTCAACAGAATGGCCGGCAAGCTGACTGTCGACGGCGAAGCGCGCGGACTGAACCGTGTGAAAACCAAATTCCTCGCCGCGTCGACCGCCTCCGAATTCAATATTCCCGAACTGATGACTGTCAAAGGCACCGTCGACTACCGCCCCGCCGCCGTCGACGGCGACATAACTCTGACGGCCAACAGTGGCCGGATTGCGGCCAAAGGACGCTGGGAGCGGCGCGCCGAGGGATATATGGCGCGGCTGACGGCGACAGATTTTCCTGTCGACGCTTTCGTGACAAAGCCCGGTATAGGGAGTGTGACGGCCCGTGTCGACCTCAGCGGCCACGGCTACAATCCTCTGAAGCCGTCAACTCAGATGAAGGTCGACATCGATATCGACCGCATCGTATATAACAGCAAGAGCTACGGTGACATAACCCTGCTGGCCGATCTCGGCGGACGCCGCGCCACCGGACGCCTTCACAGCGGAATCGAAGTGGCCGACCTCGACGCCGATTTCGACGCCACTCTTGGCGACAGCGCCTGGAGCTGGGATGTCGACGGCGACATACGCCATCTCGACCTCATGGCTCTCGGCCTGAGCAAGGAGGCCAACGCCGGAACCATGACGCTGGCTACTACCGGAGTCTACAATCCGCTGACCCGCGCCGTCGACGGACGCATCAGTGTCGACCGCCTGACATGGCTCACCGGCACGACAACGCTCCGTGCCGACTCTACCGTGGCCGATGTCGCCGTCGATGCCGCCGGAATCAGGGCGCGAGTGGCACAGGGCGACCTGCTTGCCGTGGCGTCGACGAAGTGTCCGCTCGAATCGATAATGCCACGCATCGATGCCACGATGCTGCTGGTCGACCGTCTTGTGAAAGCTAAGAAAATCAATATCGACTCGCTGCAGCGTGCGTTGCCTTCGATGAGCCTGTCGCTCGAGGCCGGACGCAACAATATTGTCAGTGAATATCTCGCCGGCGCCGACAACCGCGGCCCGCAGTTCAGGCAGCTCGCCCTGACCGCTTCGACCGACTCGCTGATAAATATCGTCGGAAAGGTCACGGGTTTCTCGACCGGCTCGACGCGCCTCGACACGATACGCCTCACGGCTGTCCAGCATGGCGGCTTCCTCGTCTACAACGCCCAGGTCAGCAATGCCCCCGGAACGATGGACAATTTCGCCCGCGTGATGCTCAACGGCTACCTCGGCGAGAACCGCCTCGGCGCACTCCTGCGCCAGAGCAATATAAAAGGGGAGAGCGGCTACAGAATCGGTCTGGGAGTGACGACGAGCGACTCGGTGGCAACCCTGAGGCTCGTGCCCTACAATCCTATGATAGCCTACAGGCAGTGGGAGGTGAACGACAGCAATTATGTCAGCTATAACTTCGTGACACGCCAGATAAGTGCCGACCTGAGGCTCCACAACGACAAGTCGTCGGTGGCGGTGGCCACACTCCCTCCGTCGGGCGACGCCACAATGCCCGGCCAGGATATTTCGGTGAAACTCAACGACGTTCTGCTTCAGGACTGGATGTCCGTCAATCCTTTCGCGACGCCGATGACCGGCTCGATCTCGGCCGATCTGCTTTTCCACTGGGATCGCGAGAACCTGACGGGGCGCGGCAATGTTAGCCTCGCCGACATGACCTATAACCGTCAGCGCGTGGGCAATTTCGATCTCGACATCGACATGGCCAACGATCCGCTGACGGGACGCATAACGGCTGATATGGCGCTCATGGTCGATTCGGTTAAGACAGTGACGATAAAAGGTATTCTCAACGACTCGACAACAAATGAGCCTTTCAATCTCGACCTGTCGATGATCCATTTCCCGCTGAAAACCGCCAACGCTTTCCTGCCTCCGGGAACGGCTAAGCTCGAAGGAACCCTCAACGGCTCGCTGCTGATAAAAGGTAACGCCGAGAAGCCTTTCTTCGACGGCTGGCTCGCTTTCGACTCGGCAACGGTGACGCCGACGATACTCGGAACTCAGCTTAAACTGTCGGAATCGCGTATCACTGTCGACTCGTGCATAGCCCGGTTCAACGATTTCACCGTTACAGGCTGCAACGACAACCCGCTGAAGCTGAACGGCACCGTCGACCTCAGGAACCTCGCCAATGCCTCATACGATCTCAGCCTCAAGGCCGACAACATGATGATTGTCAACTCGCAGCGGCCGCGCGGCGCCAACATCTACGGAAAGGCTTATATCAGTCTCGACGCCACGGCCCGCGGAAACATGAAGCTGATGATGCTCAATGCCGACGCCTCGCTGCTGGCCGGCACTAACGCGACATACCTTATGACCTCGGCGGGGACACAGATTCCCGGCGCCGCATCGGCCGACGACATTGTCAAGTTCGTGCAGTTCAACGACAGCACCGGAATGTCTGCCGATTCGATAATTGCCGAGGGGATGACAATGATAATCAACGCCGCGCTGTCGATCGAGCAGGGCACAACCCTTAATGTCGACCTTTCGGCGAGCGGACAGAACAAGGTGTCGATTCAGGGCTACGGCGATTTCGACTACTCGATGACGCCGGCAAACGCCGACGGACGTCTGACGGGCCGTTTCACCATCGACAAGGGCTTCGTGCGCTACACGCCGCCGATGATGAGCGAGAAACTGTTCGATTTCAATCAGGGAAGTTATGTGAACTTCACCGGAAACATTATGAACCCGACTCTCAATGTGTCGGCCGTCGACAAGGTCAAGGCCAACGTAACGCGCAGCGGCGAAGATTCGCGCCTTGTCACTTTCGACATAACGGCCTCGGTGACAAACACGCTCGAGAATCTCAATGTGGCGTTCGATATGTCGACCGTCGACGACATCGGCGTCGAGAACGAACTGCGTTCGATGTCGCCCGAACAGCGCGCCAACCAGGCCATGAACCTGTTGCTCTACAACGTCTACACCGGCCCCGGCTCTACCGTCGGCAAAGCCTCGCTCAACGGGAACCCGCTGTTCTCGTATCTCGAATCACAGATCAATTCATGGGCCGCCAACAATATCAAGGGGGTTGACCTCTCGTTCGGCATCGAACAGTATGACCGCACACGCGACGGCGCTACCTCGACGGCGACATCCTACAGCTACCGTATATCGAAATCGTTCCTCAACGACAGAATCAAGATAGTCGTCGGCGGCAACTATACGACCGACGCCTCGGCCGACGAGAATTTCGCCGAGAATCTGCTGAACGACATCTCGTTTGAATATATGCTCAACAAGAGCGGCTCGATGTATATCCGTCTGTTCCGCACTACGGGCTACGAGAGCATCCTCGAGGGCGAAGTGACCCAGACAGGTGTCGGCTTCGTGCTGCGCCGAAAAATCGACAGTCTGCGCCATCTGTTCCGCCGTCCTAAAGAAAACAAAGAAATACCCGTTGCCGATGAAAAGCCCTGACAAAACCGTGCGGCTTCTCGCCGCTGCCATCACGGCGTTTCTGCTCGCTGCCTGCTCGACAACGAGCCGGCTTCCCGAGGGAGAAATCCTCTACACGGGCGTGAAGAAAACCGTCATAACGCCTCCCGAAGGGGAAAAAGTGGCCTCAGGCGTGGCGTCGCAGATTAAAGGCGCTGTCAATGTCAAGCCGAACAACTGCCTCATATCCCCCTCGCTGCGCTATCCTTTCCCGATCGGACTGTGGGTCTGGAACCACTGGAACGAACCGAAGAAAGGCATCGGGAAATGGATCTACAGCAAACTCGTCGAACAGCCCGTGCTCATCAGCGATGTCCGTCCTGACGTGCGTGTGGCCATGATCGACAGGATGCTCGACAACAACGGCTATTTTCAGGGCCATGCCTCCTACAGTCTCGTGCAGGGCAAGAATCCGCGCAAGGCGTCGATACGATATGAAATCTCGACCGGCAGCGCCTATAATCTCGACTCTATAATAATGCTCGCCGATACCACCGCGCTCAACAGGCTCATAAACGAGTCGGCCCGACGGTCGGCATATCTGCGTCCGGGGTCGCGCTACAGTGTCGATTCGCTGAAACAGGTGCGCATCGACATCGCCAACCGCCTGCGTAACAAGGGATATTACTTTTTCAGCCCCGAATATATCGAATATCTGGCCGACTCCACGATAACCAAAGGCGCGATTGCACTGAAGCTCGATCTGGCCGCGAATATCCCGTCGTGGGCTATGAAGTCATATAAGGTCGGCAGGATAACGACTGTCATAAACCGCAATTCGGGCACCGGCACTCCCGACACGTTCCAGACTGACCGCGGAACGGTCATTCAGATGCAGCCGTCGCACCTCCGCCGTAAGCTCATACCCGAATGTATAGCCTTCCGCACGGGTAAGACGTTCAGCGTGCGCGACATGAACCGCACCCAGACCTACCTCTCGCGTCTTGGCATATTCTCGGAGATCGACATATCGGCCATTCCCGATACCCTCGCCCCCGAACCTACTCTCGACATCGACATAAACTGCCGTTTCGACAAGCCTCTCGAAGCCACCGTCGAGGTCAACGCCTCATCGAAGAGCAACAGCTACATCGGGCCGGGCGTCGTGCTGGGCCTGACCAACAAGAACCTCTTCGGCGGCGGAGAGCAGTTCTCGGTGAAACTCAACGGCTCTTATGAATGGCAGACCGGCAGTCACCGCGGAAAATCGAGTGTGTTCAACTCCTACGAGGTCGGACTGACGACATCGCTGGCCTTCCCGCGTCTTCTCGGCCTGAACTGGGTGACGCGTCGGCGCCGCGTGCTCAACTGGACGCGCATAACCCTCAACGCCGACCTGCTCAACCGCCCCCACTACTTCAAGATGGCGCAGTTCAACGCCTCATATTCCTATGACTGGCAGCATTCGCGATATGTCAACAATTCGCTGACTCTTGTGAAGCTTACCTACACGAAGCTCATCCATACCACCCACGACTTCGATTCGATAATGAACGCCAACGAAGCCATAGCACAGAGCTTCAAGGACCAGTATATACCTCAGATGGCCTACACCTGGACCTACGACCGCAACTATCACAGCCGCCGCACGCTCAACGTGCAGCTCAGCGTTCAGGAGGCAGGCAACATTTTCTGGGGTATCTACCGCGCTTTCGGCCACAAGGGGGAGAAGGAACTTTTCGGCACACCGTTCAGCCAGTTCGTCAAGGGGCAGGCTCAGGTCGTCTACGGCCAGCGTCTCTCGCGCCACAATATATGGCTGGTCAGCCGTGTGCTCGTCGGAGCGGCACATGCCTACGGCAACTCGAGCGAGGTGCCCTACAGCGAGCAGTTCTATATCGGCGGCGCAAACTCTATCCGCGCCTTTACCGTCAGATCGCTCGGCCCCGGCAGCTACCATGCTCCCGACGATCAGACCAACGGCTACTTCGACCAGACGGGCACATTCAAGCTCGAACTCAACACCGAGCTGCGCTTCCCGATCTACGGGCCGCTCCATGGAGCCGTTTTCCTTGACGCCGGTAACATCTGGCTTCTCAAGAACGATCCGGCGCGCCCCGGCGGCACGCTCCGCGCCAAAACTTTCTGGAAAGACATAGCGCTCGGCACCGGCGTCGGATTGCGCTTCGACATCAGCATGTTTGTAGTGCGCGCCGACCTCGGCATCGGAATCCACGCCCCCTACGACACGGGCCGCAGCGGATACTACAACATGACGAGCTTCGGCAAATCGCTCGCCTTCCATCTCGCGATCGGCTATCCTTTCTGAATTTGGCCATGTCGGCTAAAAGCGCTATCTTTGCGCCGTCATCAGCCTCTGTAGTTCAACGGATAGAACAAGAGTTTCCTAAACTTTAGATAAGGGTTCGATTCCCTTCGGAGGTACTCGGCGGCGCCCCCTCGGGCGCCGCTTTCATATCCGCCCGAATAATAGAGTTGGTTCATATTACAGGATCGTCGCTGTAAGTGTCGATTATGTCGCGCAGCTCTTTTTCGGTGGGAAGCAGTTTCGCAGCCTTTTCAGAGATAAACTCCCGTAGCTGATATTCAGCTACGCCGAGAGGCCGGTTCATGCCCCGGAATGACCATTCAACAACGGTGTCATCTTTCGATTTGCAGATTAGCAGCCCGATGGTGGGATTGTCGTCGGGCTGTTTCATAAGTTCGTCGACTGCCGAAACATAGAAGTTCAGTTTGCCTGCGAAATCAGGGATGAACGGTACGACTTTCAGCTCGCAGACGATATATGATTTGAGACGGGTATGATAGAAAATCATGTCGGGAATGAATGTCTGACCTCCGGGCATTATGAGCTCCATCTGTCGTCCGACATAGGCAAATCCCTGCCCCATTTCGAGCAGGAACCGGGTTATATTGGCGGCAAGCTCATCTTCAAGCTGTTTCTCTGTTGTTATCTTCTTGTCGATGAATCCGAAATCATAGGGACTTTTCAGTATCGCCTTTGCAAGGCCGCTGAATGGAGCGGGCAGTTTATCGTCGAAGTTGGTGACAGCTTTCCCTGTCTTGTTATATAAATCATGCTCCATCTCTATGGATAATTCCGGACGACTCCACCCGTTTTGAATAGTTTTCTCAATATAGAAAATGGCTTCTCTGACAGATTTGCATCGGGTGATTATGTCAATATGATGTCCCCAGGGAATCATGCCGAAATCAACAGGCATTTCAAATTCGTCAACGACTCGTTGACGAATTATATCCTCTTGATTATAAAACCCATACCATCGTTTGGCATATTTTATGTTGGTCACCGAAAAACCTGATTGACCTGGAAAGGCTGCCTTCAGATCGAGGCTAAGACAATCGAAAAAGGCGCTTCCCCATCGGGCTGTTTCATAGAGCCTCGATATATCACGCCCCATCTCCCAGTAATATTCGAGCATGGAGGTGTTTACCTTGACCGCGGCTTTTATCTGAGACTTTCTGAACCGCTCTTTCAGTTTGGTCAGAAGCTGTGCATATTCTTTGCCAGCAATAATAGTATCGCGTTTCACGAAAGCCGGTTTATCTGATCCTTTTTCCATTGCATAAGGGATAGTTTAATCTTCAGAGGGGGAGGGCGGTGGCCAGGTCGAGGGTCTGGCCCTCGGCGGCGGCGACGACATGGCCGCCGAAGGCTTCGCGGGCTTCGGCGGTGAGGACAGTGAGGTCGGTATAGCGCTTCGAGTAGTGGCCGATAATGAGATTCTGTGCTCCGGCGAGGCGGGCGATTTCGCCTGCCTCTGTAGCTGTCGAGTGGCCGCGCTCCCGGGCTTTCGACGCTAATTCCGAGCAGTAGGTGGCTTCGTGGTAAAGGGTTGTGACGCCTTCGACGGCCGGGACTATGCGGCTGTCGGCCATAGTGTCGCTGCAATAGGCATACGACAGGCTCGGGTCGGCCGGCGTTGTCAGTTCTTCGTTGGGAACGACGGTGCCGTCGGGCCTGACGAAGTCGGCGCCGAGGCGTATGGCCTCGCGCCGGTAGGGCGGTATGCCGAGAAAGTTGGCCATGTCGCCGCGCAGATGGCGCGGTTTGGGCTGTTCGGTAAATCGGAACCCTACGCAGGGAACGCGGTGATAGAGCGGAAAAGAGCTGACAGTAAGCCCGGCGGCGTCGACGAGCAGCTGGCCGCCGTCGGGGTCGAGTATGTTCCACTCGAGGTTGAAGGGGATGTCGTGGCTGATGACGTTGAGCACGTTACGGAGCATATTGGCGCCGCGCTCGAAGATATGGACTGTCACCGTGCCCTGCACGTCGTTGAGGGCCAGCGTCGAGAGCAGTCCGGGAAGACCGAGAAGGTGGTCGCCGTGGAGATGCGATATGAATATATGTCGCAGGCGGCTGAACGGTATCTTCATGCGCCGCATCATTGCCTGGGCGCCCTCGCCGCAGTCGATCATGAAGAGCGAGCCGCGGCGGCTCAGTATCTGGCATGACGGATTGTGGAGCGGCGTGGGCACTGCTGATCCGCATCCGAGGATGCTCAGGGTGAAATCACTTGCCATCGCCGGCCGTTTCTTCGGGTTTGGGCTGAGAGCGCTGTTCGCTGTCGAACCGCTCGTAGGCCTCGACGATGCGCTGCACGAGGGCGTGGCGCACGATGTCTTTCTTGCCGAACTCTACAAGGCCGATTCCCTGAACCCCTTTCAGAATCTTCAGCGCCTGGATAAGGCCGGAGTTGACCGAGCGCGGCAGGTCGATCTGGGTGGCGTCGCCGGTCACAATCATTTTGGCGTTCATGCCGAGACGCGTCAGGAACATCTTTATCTGGTGGGTGGTAGTGTTCTGGGCCTCGTCGAGCACGATGACAGCGTCGTTGAGTGTGCGGCCGCGCATGAAGGCGAGCGGTGCGATCTGAATAACGTTAGTCTCGAGATATTCTTTCAGCTTAACGGCGGGAATCATGTCTTCGAGAGCGTCGTAGAGCGGCTGGAGGTAGGGGTCGATCTTGTCTTTCATGTCGCCGGGGAGGAATCCGAGTTTCTCGCCGGCCTCCACTGCGGGGCGCGACAGGATTATCTTCCTGACCTCTTTGTTTTTCAGCGCTCTGACGGCCAGGGCTATCGCCACGTAGGTCTTGCCCGTTCCGGCCGGCCCGAGGGCGAAAGTGAGGTCGTTTTTAGAGAATGTGTCGACAAGAAGCTGCTGGTTGGGCGTCCGGCCTGCTATCGGCTTGCCGTTGATGCCGTAGATGATCACTCCGTCGCTTTTGAGAGCCTTCGGCGCGTCGCCTTTGACAATGTCGAGGATGACATCCTCGGTCAGCTTGTTATATTTGACGGCATAGGCTTCGAGCTCCTTGATCTTGCGTTCGAAGTCGGCTGTCTCCCCCTCTTCGCCGATGGCTTTTATCACCGAGCCGCGGGCTGCGATGCGCAGCTTCGGGAAGAGGTTGCGGATCAGCGTCATGTTGCTGTTGTTGACGCCGTAGAAACATACGGGATCGACAGAATCGACTATTACAATGCGTTCAATCATTTAGTCTTCGATATAGTAGACGATAGTTGACACCACTCTGACGTTCTTCAGCCACGGGGTCGACGAGTCGCTGTCGTCGATAGTGAACTGGCCCTGACTGGCTGTCTTGATCTTGCCGACCTTGCTGTGGGAGTCGGCGGCGAACTTGTCGGCGGCGAGGCGCGCGTTTTTTGTCGCCTCTTCGATCATGGCCGGCTTGATGGCGTTGAGGTCGGTGTAGCGGTAGTTGATATAAGAGTTTGAGAAGGCCACGCCCTCTTTTAGCAGCTCTGCCTGGCGCCCGAGCAGTTCTCTGACTTTGTCGACCTTCTTTGTAGTGACGGTGACGGTCGATTCCAGAGAGTATTTATATTTGAAAGTGCTTGAGCCGTACTGGTTGGCGGCGGCGTTGTAGGTCGACGGCGGTGCAACCGAGATTTCATCGCGTGTTATGCCGCTGGAGGTCAGGAATCTTACGATGATGCTGTCGGTGCGGCTGACGTTGTCGTAGATTGTCGTCAGGTCGTCGCCGGCGATATTGAAGGTTATAGGCCATGTTACTTCGTTGGCCATGACCTGACGCTCGGCAAGGCCGCGCACCGTCACTTCGCGGTCGCGGAAGGTGAAGTTGTCGATTCCGCTCTTCAGGCAGAGTCCGAGGATAACGATCGAGAGGGCTATCAGAAGCGAGGGGATGAATTTGCCGAGGGGGGTTGGTGTGGATGATTTCATAATTTCTTGTGTGGCTTTTTCTGTTTAACGGAATAAAGGGGCGAATAGTTGTGTCAGAGATCGTCGAGTCCTTCGGCGGCGCGGAACACGTTGACGAACGGACGCCAGTAGCGGTTGGCCTTGTATTCGCTGACCCCTTCGACAGCGGCAAATTCGCTGCGTGTCAGCGGACGCCGGCGCTCGATGTCGTGGAGCGTCTTGTCGCTGAAAACTATATACGGAGGCACTTTTCCTATAGTGGCCAGTGTCATGCGGATTCTCTTGAGCCGGTTGAACATTGTCGGAGCCTTGTCGGACGGCGTTTTAGCGCTTCGCGGCGTTTTCTTCGACGGTTCGGGCTCGCGGTAGACAACCATCATTACGCGCTCGTCGCTGCGCAGCAGCCGGCGTCCCTGGCCGGTGACTGTGACGCGGTTGTTCTCGTTCCATGCTATCGACAGAATTCCCATCTGAATCATCTGGGTCAGATAGAACATCCACATCGGAGTTGTCATGTCGCGGCCGCTGCCGAAGGTCTTGATGCGGTCGAACCCGGCGCGGACTATATCGGGCGCCGGAGTTCCGCGCAGAATGTCGGCGAGCTGCCGCAGGGTGGCCTGCTCGCCGGTTCGGATGGCGGCGGAGATGGCTTTGAGCACTATGGTGGTCGCGTTGAACCTGACCGGGGGCGTTATGCAGACGTCGCAGTTGCCGCAGTCGCAGTCCGACGGTTCGTTGAAGTAGTTGAGAAGTATCCGGCGGCGGCACACTCCCGAGCGGGCATAATCGAACATCTGGTCGAGCTTGCCGAGATTAACTTCGACACGTCCGCTTTCCTGGGCGCGCTTGCGCAGCATGACGACGTCGGCCCACGAGTAGAACATCAGTGCCCTGGCCGGCAGCCCGTCGCGTCCGGCGCGGCCTACCTCCTGATAATAGCTCTCGATGTTCGACGGAAGGTTGTTGTGGACAACCCACCGGATATTGCTCTTGTCGATGCCCATTCCGAAGGCCACCGTAGCGGCCACGGCCTGAAGCTCTCCGGCTGTGAACAGTTTCTGGACGCGGTTGCGGTCGTCGGGCGTCATTCCGGCGTGGTAAGGTTCGACGCGGTAGCCGAGCTTCCGCAGTGCCTGAGCGGTCTTCTCCGTGGAGTCGCGCGATAGGCAGTAGATTATTCCGGAGTCGTCGGGATATTCGCGCAGCAGGGCCGCTATGCGGCGCTGGCGCGCCGCGCTTCCGGGGTTGAGCTCGGCCGACAGGAATATGTTGGGGCGGTCGAACGAGGTTATGCAGCGCAGCGGATCGCGCAGGCCGAGCTGACGGACAATGTCGTCGCGCGTCAGCTCGTCGGCTGTAGCCGTCAGGGCCATTACGGGAACGTTGGGGTAATGCTCGCGTATGGCGCTCAGTCTGACGTAATCGGGCCTGAAATCGTGGCCCCATTGGCTGACGCAGTGCGCCTCGTCGATGGCAAAGAGCGCTATCGGCAGCGACCGCGACCAGCGGGAGATATCAGTGTTGAGACGTTCAGGCGAGATATAAAGAAGTTTTATTCGCCCGCGGGCCACCTCTTCCATCACTTCGCGGTTGAAGTCGTCGGAGTTGTTGGAATGGACGGCGGCGGCCGGTATTCCGTTGGCGCGCAGGGCTGCCACCTGATCGTTCATCAGCGCTATCAGCGGCGATACGACGACAGTGGCCCGGTCGGCGATCAGTGATGGCATCTGATAGCACATCGACTTTCCGCCCCCGGTCGGCATCAGCACGAGAGTGTCGCGGCCGCGCAGGGCGGCTGTGATGACTTCGAGCTGGCGCGGCCTGAAACTGTCGTAACCGTAGAAACGGCGAAGAAGGGCCTCGGCGCGGACTCTGATGTCGGCGTCGCTGAGATCGCTAAAAAGCGTTTTCTTCTCCATGCAGGGCATTGATGACGGTGCGGAAAATTATTTTCACGTCGAGCAGGAACGACCAGTTCTCGATATACCACACGTCGTATTTCACGCGCCGCTCCATCTGCCAGAGCTGTTCGGTCTGGCCGCGGTAGCCGTTGACCTGGGCCCAGCCCGTTATGCCCGGTTTGATGAGGTGACGAACCATATATTTGTCGATCAGCTTCGAGTATTCGCGGGTCTGGACAAGCATGTGGGGGCGCGGGCCGACCACACTCATGTCGCCGCGCAGCACATTCCAGAACTGCGGCAGTTCGTCGATGCTCGACCGTCGCAGGAAGTTGCCGACGCGGGTTTTGCGCGGATCGTCTTTCGTGGCCTGAGCGCTGTCGGCGCTGTCGTTGACGCGCATGGTGCGGAATTTCCAGCAGGTGAATTCCTTGCCCATATATCCCGTGCGGCGCTGTTTGAAGAATATCGGGCCGGGCGACGACAGCTTGATGGCTATCGTAACCGGAATCAGCACAACCGGCGAGGCAATCAGCACAACCGAACTTATCGCTATGTCGCAGACACGTTTTATAGAGCGGTTGACGGCCGATGTCAGTGGATTGTTGCGGGTCGACAATACCGGCACCTCTCCGATCGGGCGGATGGCAAACGAGCGTGTCACATAGCGGCTCAGCTGCGGAACAAGGAAGAACTGGGCCATATTGTGGTCGGCCACACGGATAGATTCTCCGATGGCGCTGTCGTCTTCGCCCGAAAGAGTGTAGTAGATCTGATCGATGTCGTTGCGCCTGACAAAGTTCTCGAGGCCTGACAGCGGGCCGCTGTAAAGTTTTTTATAGGGGAAGTCGGGCCCGGGATTGTCGCCGACGAATCCGAAAACGCGGTAGCCGAATCCGGCATCGCTGGTCATTGCCTCGTAGAGGCGGCAGGCTGTTGGCCCGGTGCCTACGATGGCGACCCGCGAGAAGTTACGCCCCCAGCGGCGGTAGGCTTTCAGCACGAGGCGCGACACTACCCACCATAGCGGGAGCGCCACTATTATGCCGCCGTAGAACTCGGCATAGACTCGTCCGGGGACGTAGTCTATGTCGAGGAAAAAAAGCATTGTCGAGAAGAACAGGGCATGCATCCCGACAGCGCGGAAGGCGTTGAAGAGGATGTGATCCATCTGTATGGCACGGCTGCTGCGGATTTCGCGCAGATACCATGCCGAAGGGGCGTAGGCCAGAGTAACGAGCAGCCCGACCAGACGCGGATGGCGGTGGAGCATCTCGGGGTTGGCCCAAAGAATTATTCCATAGACAATGGCGATGACGACAAAATCGCTGAGGGTCAGCAAGTTCGCCACAAGACCGCCATATCGTCCACGTTGGCTCAGAGGCGGTATCGACATATCGTTGTCGCGCTTCTCCGACACTCGTGTTATGCCTTGTCGGTAGAGGTCTCGGTTTTGTCGACGAGCTCGATTTTCTCTTCGAGAGACTTGATTTCGTCGCGCAGACGCTCCATGCGGCGCTCCATTTCGCGCAGCATCGATTCGCCGCCCTTGCTCTTGAAGCTCAGGAAGCCGAGGTTGTTGGAGTAGGTGGCGAGGTCGGCGCGCTTGGCCTCGAGGGCGCGCACGAGGCGGTCGCGCTCGCGGTTGAGTTTGCCGGGATTGCCTGCCATGCCGGCCACGTTGGCCTCGAATTCGGCGCGACGTGCGCGCGTCTGCCGGAGGTCATATTTTTTCTCGACATCGCGCAGAAGCTGGCGGAATTCGTCGTAAATGACATCTTTGAGCTTGAACGGAACGTGGCCGATCTCCTGCCAGCGGCCGCGCAGCTCTGCGAGCTTGTCGGTCAGGGCGTTGAGCGAAGTGTCACCGTCGTAGTTGTCGCCCATGATTACGCGCAGTTCGTCGATAATGGCCTGTTTGGCCTGAAGGTTGGCCTGCTCGGCAGAGCGCTGCGAGCCAGTGGCGGCTTTCTTGGCGTCGAAGAAGGCGTCGCAGGCGTCCATGAACCGGCGCCATACGGCGTCGCTCTGCTTTTTGGGCACGGCGCCTATAGTGCGCCATTCTTTCTGAAGAGCCACGAGTTCGTCGGTTGTCTTGCGCCAGTCGGTGCTGTCCTTGAGGGCTTCGGCGCGTTCTGCCAGAGCGGTCTTGCGGGCCAGATTGTCGGCCTGGGTTTCCTTCATCTGTTTGAAGAAGTCGCTCTTTAGGGTAAAGAATCTGTCGCAGACGGCGCGGAAGCGGGTGAACAGGGCGTTATTGGCCTTGCGCGATGCAAAGCCGATCTTTTTCCAGTCGGCCTGAGCCTCCATGATGATCTTGGTCATGTTGTCCCAGTCGGCATAAGTCTTGATAGGTTCGAAGTCGAGAGCCTCGACGCGCTCGCAGAGTGCTTCCTTGGCCTGTTCGTTGGCGAGTTCGCGTGCTTTGCGCTCTTCGAAATATGCCTGATAGCGCTTGTTGACGAGGGCGCTGGCGTCTTTGAAACGTGTCCAGAGCTCTTCGCGCAGCTCCTTGCTGACGGGGCCGATCTCGCGCCATTTGTCGTGGAGATCCTGAAGACGGCGGAACGCTACGATGACATCGGTCTCGCCGTTGAGAAGCTCGGCCTGTTCGCAGAGAAGCTGTTTCTGGGCCAGATTTTTCTTGAAGTCATAGTCGCGGAGCTCTTTGTTGACCTTCAGCTGGTCGTAGAAGCGCTCGCGGGCTTCCTGATATTCCTTCCATACGTTAGAAGCTTCGGTAGGCGGAACCTCGCCTACGGTTAGGAACTGCGCCTGAAGCTCCTTGGCGCGGGCATAGTGGCGGTTCACGTTGTCGGCGTCTGTGCTCATGGCCGAAAGTTCGGCGATGATCTCACGCTTGACCTTCAGATTAGCCTCGCGCTCTGCGTCCTGACGGGCGCGCAGTTCGGCTTTCTTTTCCTTGACAACGGTGAAGAGCTGTTTGAAAGTTTCTTCGAGAGGATCGAGGACAGGCTCGAACGCTTCGGGATCGCCTCCTTCGGCTATGAAGCTCTCGCGGGCGGCGCGCTGCTCTTCGGTCTTAAGCTGATAGAATTGCTGTTTTATGCGGCCCAGTTCCTCGGCAGTGATGTCGGCGGCATCGTTTTCGGCGAGGTTGCGCAGACGCTCGATGATCGCATCTTTTGTGAGAACGACGGCCGTCTCTTCATCGGCCTGATGAGCCTGCTCTTCGGCTTCTTCGGCGATAGCCTCCGATTCGAGGTCTTCTACAGCGACTTCGGCGGCGGGCTCGGCGCTTTCGGTTTTGGGGGCTTCGGAGGCCTGAGTGGCCTCGACTGCGGTGGTCACTTCCTTTTCAGGAGCGGGGGACTGGTCATGCAATTCCATGATACAGAGGGTAAAAAGAGGTTAAAGATAGATACCCGGAGTTCGCCGGTAAAGCCGACAAACTCGTGCACATTATTAATAAAATCGCCCAAATATAGCTATTTTTCGCGAAACAGCAAAAATTAGTCAAGCCCAGTTATAAATTTTATAAATCTTATAATTTCAGACTTCGTCGTCGAGGCGCGATTCGTATTCCCAGTCGCCTTCGTCGTCGGGGAAGTCGAAGTCGTCGGTGTCGTCGGGCTCGGGGGCGGGATTCTCGATGATGAAGTTGTCTTCTTCGGCAACGCGGTGGCGCACGTCGAGCGGACGGTGGGCAGGCAGCGGTGCGGCGAGCATGTTGCGCTCGTCGTTGATCTCTTTCCAGAGCAGGTCTTTCAGTTTATCGATTCCGAACCCTGTGACCGAAGAGATGAAAACTATCGGGATTCCTTCCGGTAGAGTCTTGGCGATCTCGGCCATGAGTTCGTCGTCGAGCATATCACTCTTGCTGACGGCGAGAACACGCGGCTTGTCGACGAGCTGGGGATTGAACTGCTCGAGCTCTCGCGACAGAACTGCATACTGGGCGGCGATGTCATCGGCGTCGGCCGGAACCATGAACAGCAGCACTGCATTGCGCTCGATATGGCGCAGGAAACGCAGTCCCAGTCCGCGTCCTTCGCTGGCGCCTTCGATTATGCCCGGGATGTCGGCCATGACGAACGATCCGCGACCTCGGTAGTCGACGATTCCGAGCTGGGGCTCCATTGTGGTGAAGGGATAGTCGGCGATTTTGGGGCGAGCGGCCGAGACGGCGCTCAGCAGTGTCGATTTTCCGGCGTTGGGGAAACCGACAAGACCGACGTCGGCGAGCAGCTTGAGCTCGAGGATTATGTTGCGCTCAACGGCGGGTTCGCCGGGTTGTGCGTAGCGCGGAGCCTGGTTTGTCGAGGTGCGGAAGTGCCAGTTTCCGAGACCGCCGCGACCGCCGCGAAGAAGGTTTATTGTCTGGCCGTCTTCGGTGACCTCGGTGAGAAATTCGCCGCTGTCGGCGTCGTAGACGACGGTTCCGCAGGGAACGTCGACGATGACATCGTCGCCGTCTTTGCCGAACGAGCGTCCGGCGCCTCCGGGCTGGCCGTTTCCGGCGAAGATATGGCGGTTATAGCGCAGAGGCAGAAGCGTCCAGAGATGGCTGTTGCCACGCAATATGACGTGGCCTCCGCGACCGCCGTCGCCGCCGTCGGGGCCCCCTTTCGGAACATATTTGGCGCGGTGGAAATGGCGCGATCCGGCGCCTCCCTTGCCGCTGCGGGCGAGGATTTTTACGTAGTCTATGAAGTTGGAGTCTGCCATAACAGTGGTTTGAGTCGGATTGGTTATGAGTTTGTCGGGAGAGACATGAGGTCGCAGGCATGGCGGTAGTCGGCGGGTGAGCCGATGTCGATCCAGGTGCCGTCGATCGGAAAGTAGGTGACTGTGCCTCCCGAGGCTATTGTGGTCTCGATGAGGTCGGTGGCGTCGGTGCGCCTGTCGCGCGGCAGGGTGTCGAGAAGACGGTTGTTGACGATATATATTCCGGCATTGGTCCAGAAACTCATCGACGGCTTCTCTTCGAGAGCCGTTATCCGCGAGCCTTTTGTAGACAGGACGGCGAACGGCACCGACACAACATAGGGGGTGGCGGCAACCGTGATGTCGGCCTTCTCGGCGCGGTGGCGCAGCCACATCTCTTCGAGGTTTATCGAGGTCAGGAGGTCGGAGTTCATGACGATGGTGGCGCCGTCGGGGTCGGGCCGTTCTACCAGAGCCGCCGAGCCGATGGTGCCCATAGGCATAGGTTCGCGCACGGTCTTGACCTTTATGCCTTCGACCGGCGTGGCGAAGTGCTCCTCGAGTTGTTCGGCCAGATAGTTGACAGTGGCCGTCACGTCGGTTATGCCGTTTTTGGCGAGTTTGGCGATGTTGTAGTCGATAATGGCGCGCGGGCCGACCTTCAGCAGCGGCTTGGGGCAGTCGAGGGTCAGTGGTCTGAGGCGTTCGCCGCGGCCTCCGGCCATGAGGATTGCCGACAGCGGCAGAAGCGACGCCGTCGACTGCATATCGAGAAGCCGTGAGAGACGTCCGTCGGCATCGACAACCGGCAGAAGCCTGATTCCGTCGCGGCGGGCGCGACGCAGCTCTCCGATGTCGGGATCGGAGGCGCTTATCCGGCGGAACGAGCTGTTCATGACGTCGGCGACCCGGGTCTGGAGCGATACTCCGCGTAGCAGGGCACGTCGGATGTCGCCGTCGGTGAGGGTGCCTGTCAGGCGGCCGTCGGCGTCGGCGGCAAGGAGCGTCATTACGCCGTCGTCGATTGAGCTGAGTTTCTCGAGGGCGTTGAACAGTGGTGTCGACTGGAGAATCAGGTGGCTGTCGGGGTTCATGACTTTATAACAAACGTCGTGGGGTTAATTGTTTCTGAAATATTGCGCAATGGCTTCGGCGACAACCCAGTCGAGCGGAGTGTCGAGGTCGACCGACCGCTCGCGGGGCATTTCGACGGCGGCTCGGCGCGGCATGTCGCCGAGTTCCATCATGCGTATTGCGTCGGGGCGTATGGCATAGACGGCGCCGTTGAACTCCCACGTCGGCGGGGCGTCCTGACGTCGGCGCAGGCGTCCGTCCCCCTTGGCGATGCGAAGCCATCCGTCGGCGTCGCGCTCATAACAGTTGAGATAAGGGTTGGTGGCCGATTCCGTCACACTGACAACCATGTCGACATCGGGCGCCAGCGCGGCGTAGCGGTCGAGCACGGCCTCGACGTCGGCTGCTGTTCGGAACGGAGAGGTCGGCTGAAGCAGCACTACGACGTCGTAGGCGAGTCCCATGTCGCCGGCACGATCCATTGCGTCGAGGATAACCTCGCGCGAGCCTACATGGTCGCCTCCGAGCTCGGCCGGACGCATGAACGGCACGTCGAGCCCTTCGGCGCGCGCTGTGGCGGCTATCTCTTCGGAGTCGGTCGACAGCAGAATGTGGTCAGTCCGGGCAATCTGCCTGGCGACATCGATGGTGTAGGCTATCAGCGGGCGGCCGGCGAGCGGCTTTATGTTCTTGCCGGGAATGCCTTTGCTGCCTCCGCGGGCCGGAATTATTATCAGTGGTGTCATAGCGGATTGATGTCGTGGAAGCGTTTCATCAGCAGCCCTTCGAGCGGATAGGTGGCCAGCAGGTCGGTCATCCGGGCAAGGGTGTCGGGCTTATAGTAGGGATTTTCGGCTTGTGCCGCAAGCCGCTGCATTTCGGGCGACAGCGCTTTGCGGATTGCCGCGGCTATCTCTGCGCGGCTGTCGCCGCAGTGGATAACCGATTCTCCGGCTATGCGACCGCGCTGGCGTATGCCGATGTCGACGGTGGGGATTCCTGCCGACGGCACTTCGACCAGGCCGCTCGACGAGTTGCCGACCACGGCGCCGACATGGCGCAGCATGCTGTGGTAGCGGCGGCGCCCCAGCGACGGTATGAGTGCCACCCGCCGGCGGCGCTCCGGCGCCCACTCTTCGAGACGCGCAATTATGCGGCGGCCACAGTCGTCGTTGTTGGGATAGGTGACGACGGCGCTGATGTCGGGAATGTCGTCGATGGCGCCGAGCAGCGCCGAGATGCGGCTGTCGATGTCGCCGGTGTCGAGAGTGGCGGCGTGGTAAGTCACGAGAATCGTCCGGTGGCCGACAGGAAATCCTGTCAGCTCTTCGAGCTCTTCGAGAGGCGCCTCGTCGGGCAGCGAGCGTAGATTGCCTACGCCCAGAGCGCCGGTGTTGAACACGCGCGCCGGGTCTTCCCCCATGGCTATGACGCGGTGGCGGTATGGCTCCGTAGCAGTCAGGTGGAGGGCCGACAGCTTTGTTATGGCGTGGCGCAGCGAATCGTCGATGGCGCCTTCGCTTATCTCGCCCCCGGCGATATGGGCTATCGGCACTCCAGTCATGGCACAGGCTGTGGCGCAGGCCAGCATCTCGAACCTGTCGCCGAGGATGACGGCGAGGCCGGGCTTGATGCGGTCGAGGATTCCGGCCGCTCCGGCCATGCATTCGGCCATGGCTTCCACCCTCTGGCGCGGTGTGGCGGCGTCGGCGTCCATGGCGAACGTAAGCGGCTCGAAGCCGTCGGCGCGAATTTCGTCGACGGTATGTCCGAACCGTTCTGAAAGGTGCATATTGGTGGCCGCCACCGTCAGGTCGACGTCGGCGCGTTTATTAAGAGAACGGGCCACGCTGCTGAGTATGCCCCAGTCGGCACGTGTGCCCGTGAATACGATGATTCGGCGCATATCACCGCAAAGTTAGCGAAAAAATCCGACATACAGGCCTCCGCTCTCAGGCAATGCGACGCTTGAGAGCGGAGACTGAAGTCAATTCTTTGTGTCAGCTGTCGCCTGCACGTCCTCTTTTGATTGCTCGGCGGCTTCGTATGCCTGCTGGGCCTCTTTGAGAAGAGCCTGCGACTGCGGGTCTTTCTGCCAGTGGAACGGCACAAAGTCGCTCTTGGGGTTGACCCACGACGGTTTGCGGAATGCCAGAATGACAAACGGAAGGATCACGAACAGGGCCACGCCTCCGAAGAGAACTGCGAACCAGACGGTGTTCGAGCCCATGGCGATCTGGTCGGGCGGGAAGAAGCTCAGCACGAAAGCGAGCATCGAGCCGAGAAAACCAACGCCGGCAACGATCCACAGCAGCAGATTGCCTTTCGAGCCGATGCGAAACGGCCGCTTGGCATCTTTCATCGAATAGCGCAGATAGATGACGGCCGCGAACATCAGCAGGTAGGCGATGAGGTAGAGGACTACGGTCAGCTGCGACAGAATCTGATAGAAGCTTTCTACCGACGGCATGACAACGAACAGCAGCGACAGCAGTGTGACAGCGCCACCCTGGATAAAAAGAATGTTTTTCTGGACGCCCGATTTGTTGGTCTTCTGGAAGAAGGGGGGCAGATAACCTGCCTGACCGACAGAGAAGATACCTTTCGACGGGCCGGCAACCCAGGTAAGCACGCCGGCGAGCACGCCGAAAGCGAGCGCTATCGCTATGACAGGAGTGAACCAGTTCATGTGGAAGACTTGGAAGTAGTTGTCGAAACCAACGAGCAGGCTCTGGACAAGATTGATGTCTTTAGCGGGGATGATCATTCCGAGGGCGTAGGTGCCCAGAACGAAGATGAGCACGGTGACGAGCGCTCCGCCGAACACCGCTTTAGGGTAGTTGACCGTAGGATTCTTGATGTCGCGCACATGGACGCCCGACATTTCCATGCCCGCATAGAATAGGAATATGGAGGCCGCGAGGACGACGTTGTCGAAATTCGAGAGGTCGGGGAAGAAGTCGCCGTGGAAATTCATCTGGGAATGGCCGCCCATGGCGAGATATACGACTCCGCAGACAACAAGCAGTGCCGCCGGAATTATGGTACCTACCATACCTCCGATTTTCGAAATTTTACCTACCCAGCCGAGGCCTTTTAGAGAAATGAGGGTCGCCAGCCAATAGATGGCCAGCACGACTGCGATAGTGTAGAACTTGTTGGCTGCCAGATGGGAGTCGGCGACATGGTCCATGCCTATGAACGCCAGCGACACGGCGCCGAATGTCAGCACCGTCGGGAACCAGATTGTGCTCTCGACCCACTGCAGCCAGATGCCGAGAAAACCGAGTTTGCTGCCGAAAGCTTCTCCTATCCAGCGGAACATTCCGCCCTGCTGATAGGGGAACAGCGAGGCAAGCTCGGCCGCCACAAGCGATACCGGAATCAGGAAAACAAGCGCGGCAAACAGATAATAGAACGCCGAGCTCATGCCGTAGACAGCTTCGGCAGGGAGTCCGCGCAGCGAAACAACGGCCACGATGTTCATTATCATCAGAGTGCCGACACCTAACTTGGCGGCCGACTTTACTGTCGCCTTAGTCGATGAGGTTGATTTTGTAGCCATAGGAATAAGTTTTTGATGTTTTGTTTTTTATCAGTCGGCTATGGTGACGCGGTTGCCGTTCATGATACCGAGTCCGAGAATACGGGCGAATTCCTTTACCGCAGCCTGGGCTTTGACAGAGTTGCCGGCAGGGTCGAGCGGAGGCGCGAAAGCCGCTACACCGAGCACTCCGGGAATGACACCGAGCACTCCGCCGCCGACGCCGCTCTTTGCCGGAACGCCCGAGGTGAAGAGCCAGTCGCCGGTGTTCTGATAGAATCCCACGGTGGCGATGAGCGTCGTTATCTTGGGGGCGATCTCCGGGTCGAACACTCTGGCGTGCGTTACCGGGTTGATACCTCCCGAGGCTATCGTGGCCGCCATGACGGCGAGCTGGGCCGACGTTATGCCGAGCGAACACTGGCGTGTGTAGAGGTCGAGGCTCATGTCGGGGTCGTCGTAGATTCGGTTGTAGTTCTTCAGCAGCCAGGTGATGGCACGGTTGTTGAAGTTGGTTGCGCTTTCGCTTTTATAGAGCTCGTCGATAAGTTCGGGAGCCGAGCCGCAGAGAGCGGTGATGTTGTCGGTGATGGCCTTCCATTTGGCGTCGGAGTCTCCTTTCGGGTCGATCATCGAACAGGCCGAGATAGCGCCTGCGTTGACAAGCGGAGTCGAGGGATGGTCGTTTTCGAGCAGTATGGCGAAGATAGAGTTGAACGGCAGTCCGGTGGCGTCGGCGCCGATGTTCTTGAGAACTCCGGCGGGCGTATGCTGGATCATCGCGAGAATGGCAGTGGGAACTTTCGACACCGATTCTATGCCGAACCTGTAGGCGGTGTCGCCGAAATTGAATCCTGTTCCGTCGGGCAGCATTACGCTTAGTCCGAACAGATTCGGGTCGATATTCGCCAGATAGGGAATATAATTGGCATTGGCGCCCCCGGTAAGTTTCGACGAGAGCGTGTAGGCCTGACGGGCGGCGTCTTCGATCTGTTTGTGGGTTAGTGTGATATCCATAGTCGGTTGATTCTGGAGAAGATAGTTGATAACGTTTTTAAATATACTGTCGGCCGGATGCCGACCGTTTTTATAGGTGGCCGCCGGCCGACAGATGTGTTATTCGTGAGAACAGTCAGTGATTATTTTCCGGTGTGGTTGAAAGTCTTGGCAACCAGCGGAATGTTCTTCTCCATGGCGATACGTGTCGTCGTCGGATATTCGAGGGCGTTGAGCTCGTTGACGGCGAAGCGGATGTCGTTGAGCAGCTGATCGGCCATGTCGCGGCTGAAGCCCTGTTTGCAGAGAACGCGCATCACAACGATGTTCTGGATATTGGCGGGCAGTGTGTAGGCCGGAACCATCCATCCCTTCTGGGCGAGCTTGTCCTGAAGGTCGAACAGAGTCCATTTGGCTGTCTTCTGCACTTCGGGCTTCATGAGCCATGTGAAAATCGGGTTGGGAACGTCGGGCGAGTAAGGCTGGAATTCCGGCATGGCGCCGACCTGAGAGTGGAGATACTTGGCCACTGACAGCGAGTTGAACTGGACATTCTTGTAGCCTTCGAATCCGAGACGTATGAACTGATAATACTGGCCGAGAATCTGTGCGGCGGGGCGCGAGAAGTTCAGACCTACCTGACTGATTTCGGCGCCGAGGTAGTTTACGCTGAACGACATTACGTCGGGCAGATATTTCTTGTCTTTCCAGACAACCCATCCCAGACCGGGATATACGAGACCGAACTTGTGGCCCGAGGTGCTGATCGAGAGAACCCATTTCAGGCGGAAGTCCCATTTCTTCTCGGGGAAGAGGAACGGCAGGATGAAACCGCCGGTTGCAGCGTCGACATGGATAGGAATGTCATATCCTGTCTTGGCGTTATAGGCGTCGAGAGCTTTGTCGAGCGCCTCGACATCATCGTTAAGGCCTGTCCAGGTCACACCCTGGATCGGGACGATACAGATCGTGTTCTCGTCGCACCTCTTCAGAGCCTCTTCGGGATCGAGGGTGGTCTTTTCGAGAGTCAGGGGCACTGTGCGCATTTCGATCTGCCAGAGCTGGGCGAATTTTTCCCAGACGACCTGATAGCCTGTCGAGATGACGAAGTTAGGCTTGTCGAAGGGCTTTCCTTCTTTCTGACGGCGTTCGCGCCATCTGATCCATGCGGCAATACCGCCGAGCATACAGGCTTCCGATGAACCAATAGCCAGCGCGCCGGTTTTCCATTGGGCTGTCTCGGGTGTGTTCCAGAGGTTGGCGACGATGTTGATGCACTTGCCGTTCATTACGGCGATACGCGGATATTCTGTTTCGTCGATATAGTTGATGTTGATGGCTTCGTTCATCAGACGGGTGGCATATTCGTCCATATAGGTGGTGACGAATGTGGCCAGGTTGAGTCGCGGCTGAGTCTGGGCGAAAGTTTCGTCTTTCACCATCTGGTAGGCGATTTCCGGCGTTGTCGGGCCGGCGGGGATGTGATCGACGGGGGCTGCCTGAAGCATTGCATCTGAACCGAAAACATCGGTCTTAGCGTCACCTTCGCGGAATCTGGGATCAAGTTTTTTGTCGAGCATAAATTTGTTGTTTAAGTGTGTTTTAATATGTCAGGCAGTTGTAAGTTCGCGTGTGTGCCCCGAAGGGTTGTCTCTTAATCATGCCGTCAGTTTCATAACATCGGTGACGGTGTAAAAGTTGGTGAGACATGCTAAATAATTTTTTCCGTCAGCTGCCGATTATTTCCGGGGCGCCTGAAACCAAACGCTGAGGCGGTATGTTATTAATGCGTAAACTTTTCTCAATAACTCGATATGGAGTGGATCGGACATATTTTGCGCGACAATCCGTCGCTTGCCGTATTCCTGACTCTTGGAATAGGCTTCTTTATCGGACAGCTGAAGTATAAATCATTCTCTCTCGGCACGGTTACGTCGGTGCTTCTTGTCGGCGTTCTTGTCGGGCAATTCGATATCCCGGTGCCGGGGCCGCTCAAGGATGTGTTCTTCCTGCTGTTCCTGTTTTCGATAGGCTACAGCGTCGGCCCCCAGTTTTTCAGAGCGCTCAAGGGCGACGGAATAAAACAGGTTCTGTTTGCCGTGGTTGTCTGCGGCCTGTGTCTGCTTTCAGTCTGGGGTGTGGCTCTCTGTATGGGCTATAATATAGGTGAGGCCGTAGGACTTCTGGCCGGCTCGCAGACGATGTCGGCTGTTATCGGAGTCGGAACCGATACGATTAATCTATAAAATCCCACAAAACGGCGTAATATTTGAGCGCTGAGATGATTTTTTCGTC
>OGSD01001138.1_pt1 | contig 25936 bp, 16 predicted proteins | sample 1553571 | NCBI WGS metagenome assembly OGSD01 (sample SAMEA2580072, study PRJEB22360) | human gut metagenome | biome: human gut; feature: human-associated habitat; material: faeces | place: Denmark | collected 2008/2010 | reverse complement strand
TTAGGGGACGTTCTTGTATTATTTTTCTGTTCTGAATGGTGCAAGTGGTATGCCTGTTTCGTTGAAGATAGTTACCTCGCAATAGTTGAACCAGTTATATCTTGCATAGAGAGGTTTTTCAACGGCGTCTGACTTGATGAAAATTTTACTACCGTTTATAGTGATATCGGCTTTTACAAACTCTTCGTCCTTGCCTGCTATCTCAAAGCCCTGTGCTTCGCCCTTTACTACAAAGCCATTTTCGGCATGGTCAAAGCTAAGCTCTATACCACCGTTTTTATACTCCAGTGACTTATAGATAGGTCCGAATGCTTTTACGTCCATGCCATAGAAAAGCTTTTCTGCCTGCAAACAAAGTCTTTCGCCCACCGGTACTTTTTCCTTAGGGTGTATCTCGTTGAACTCACCGCAATCTGATATAACAGCAATGCCTGTATTTTTCACTGTTTTATATGCTCTCATCTGTGCTTCTCTTATTTTACACCAATGCTTATAATCAGGGTCGGCGGCATATTTGAACATTGGGAGCTGAACGATTATGAACGGAAGCTCATCGTCGCCCCACTTCTCTCTCCAAAGCCTGATAAGAGATGTGAGGAGGGTATAATAGCTGTCAGGCTTATGGTCGTCAGACTCGCCCTGATAATAGAGGAAGCCTTTTATTGTATAAGGACAAACTCTTGATACCATAGTTTCAAAAAGTCCTGTTGGGCGGAATGGGTTTACGCAGTTTATCGGACCCGGCCAATTCTTATCGCCAAGGATCTCGTTGGCTTTCTCCCAGCTCATTGTTGGGTCTTTTTGCAGAAGCTCACCGTATTTTTTATCCCACACACGCTCAAATTTCTGATAATCCCTGTATTCTTTTATCTGCTCCTCGACAGTTTTGCCCTCAATACGTTTTTCATACTCGTCTATGTAGCTTCTTATTTCAGCGTTGTTTTCAAGGGTCGGTCTGTCTACCCATGCGGAGGCTGATGTGCCGCCCCAGTTACAGCCGATAAGTCCTACGGTCACGCCGAGGTCTTTGGCAAGCTTTCTTGCAAAGAAGAAGCCGACTGCACTCCACGCTCTTGAATTATCCTTTGAAGCCTGCGACCATGCGGTATTGTTTTCGTCCTCATAGAACATTTCGTCAAGAGTGCCACGCTTCTGAGTGTAATAAAATCTTACGTTGCAATCAGGGGTGAGGTTTTCGAGGACTTCTTTGCCGCCCTTTGCGTTTTGAAGTTCAAGCTCCATATTTGACTGACCGCCGCAGAACCACACTTCGCCTATCATGATACGGCAGAATTTTTTCTCTGTACAGCCGTCTGAAACTGTCATTTCATACTCTCCGCCTGCACTCATTGGAGGGAGAACGGCTGTCCACCTGCCGTCGCAGACCTGCGTCTGGACTGACACGCCGTTAAGAGTAACTGTGACAGTTCTTTCCTCGTCCCCAAGTCCCCAGACTGTTATGTTCTTGTCACGCTGGAGCACCATATCGTTTGAAAAAATATTTGCTACCTTTAACATACTTTTTCTCCTTTCAATATCTATAAAAATTCAATATTCAAAAAAATATCATCGCCGCAGGCGATACCTTCATTCCTCACTCCTCACTTACAGTGTGTGGTAGAAAAGAATGATATCCTCAAAAATGCCCTCTTTGTTTTCAAAGCCCTGCGGTACAGTGCCGAGCTTAACAAAGCCGAGGTTTTCGTAAAGCTTTACCGCCTTGACGTTTGATGCAACAACGGCATTGAACTGGAGCACCTTAAAGCCTTTCTGCTTTGCTATGAAAAGACAATGCTCGACTATGACCTTTCCTGCTCCTTTTCCACGGCAGGTGCTTTTTACGGCATAGCTTGCGTTTGCGATATGTCCGCATCTGCCAACGTTATTTGGGTGGAGAATATACATTCCAACGGTTTCGCCCTCATACTCTGCAACACCGCAGAATGTTTGTGATGCAAAGAATTTTTTTGCACCCTCATAGTCGAGGGTCTCTTTCTGTGGGAAGGCATTGCCCTCTTTTACAACTTCGTTCCATATCTCTGCCATTGCAGGAACGTCATCAATATTGTAACCTCTTACGGTCACGTTTTTCATTTTTGCCATTTTGGATACTTCTCCATAATAAAATTACTCTATAAATGACTTCATGCCACGCTCACGTCGCCAATCAAGGAACTCCTCATATGTTCCCTGTCTGTCGATACAGCCGTCGGGGGTTATCTCGATTATTCTGTTTGCAACTGTCTGAACTATTTCGTGGTCATGAGATGCGAAAATCACAACGCCTTTGAAATCTCTAAGTCCGTTATTCACGGCTGTGATAGACTCAAGATCGAGGTGGTTGGTAGGTCTGTCAAGCATTATAACGTTTGAGCCGAAGAGCATCATACGGCTGAACATACATCTTACCTTTTCACCGCCTGAGAGAACTTTTACAGGCTTATATATCTCGTCCCCTGAGAAGAGCATTTTGCCTAGGAAACCTCTGAGGTAGGTATCTGTTACCTCAGAAGTGGAATATTTTCTTATCCAGTCAACTATGCTTTCGTCATTGTCGTTGAAGTAGGCTGAGTTGTCAATAGGGAAATAGGAACGTGATGTGGAAACGCCCCACTTAATGCTGCCCTCGTCTGGCTCTTCTTCCTCTGCAAGTATCTTGAAAAGCATTGTGATAGCCTGCTCGGACTCACCGATGAAAGCGACCTTATCGGTACGGCTGAGGGTAAAGGAAACATTATTGAGGAGCTTTACTCCGTCAACTGTTTTGGATATGCCGTTGACTTTGAGGACGTCTTTTCCAAGCTCTCTATCCATATTAAAGCCTATGAAAGGATATTTTCTTGATGAGGCAGGCATTTCTTCGACTGTGAGCTTATCAAGAAGCTTTCTTCTTGCGGTAGCCTGCTTGGACTTTGATTTGTTTGCAGAGAAACGGTTGATGAACTCCTGGAGTTCCTTGATCTTCTCCTCGGCTTTCTTGTTCTGGTTCTTTATCATTCTCTGCATGAGCTGTGAGGACTCATACCAGAACTCGTAGTTACCAACATACATTTTTATCTTTGTATAGTCGATATCCACGATATGGGTACAAACATTATTAAGGAAGTGTCTGTCATGAGATACAACGAGGACAGTTCCGAAATAGTCGGCAAGGAAGTCCTCAAGCCAGCTGATAGCGTCGATATCAAGGTGGTTTGTAGGCTCGTCCAGCATGATAATATCAGGATTGCCGAAAAGTGCCTGCGCAAGAAGCACCTTGACTTTCTCGTTACCTGAGAGGGTGGACATCTGTGAATAGAGGATATCCTCAGAAAGACCAAGACCCTGAATGAGCTTTGAAGCGTCAGACTCAGCTTCCCAGCCGTTTAATTCTGCGAACTCGCTTTCAAGCTGTCCTGCTCTGTCGCCGTCCTCCTCGGTGAAGTCCTCCTTGGCGTAAAGCTCGTCCTTTTCTTTCATTATCTCATAAAGTCGCTTATTGCCCATTATTACAGTTTCGAGAACTGTATACTCGTCAAATGCAAAGTGATCCTGACGAAGCACTGAAAGTCTGTCCTCTTTTGAGATCACTACCTCGCCTGTGGTAGGCTCTATCTCACCGCAGAGGATCTTCAGAAATGTTGACTTTCCTGCACCGTTTGCACCGATTATGCCATAGCAGTTGCCGTTTGTAAATTTAAGGTCAACGTCCTTGAAAAGAAGCTGACCACCGAATGAAAGGCTTACGTTTGATACTGTTATCATTTTAACTCTCCTATATCTGATAATTATACTTTGACACTTTATTATACCACACAAAGAGGCTTATGTCTACTTTTAATTATTAATTTTTCATCACTGCGCTTTTATGGTGCAAACGAGGTTTTGCTCTTGACGTTTTCAACAAAAAGTGTTATAATTGTTATGTACACATTGGCAATAGCGATAATTATTGCCCTGAAAATTCAAGAAATTAAGTTGGAAAGGATAACTTGAATATGAAAAAAGTTTTGTTCGCTTCTTCGGAGTGTGTTCCGTTTATCAAGACAGGCGGTCTTGCTGACGTTGTTGGCTCTCTGCCTAAGTGCTTTGACAAGAGGTATTATGATGTCAGAGTAATTCTTCCTAAATATTCCTGCATGAAACAGCAGTGGAAAGACATGATGCAGTACAAGACCCATTTCTACATGAACTTTGCAGGTCAGAGCCAATATGTGGGCGTGCTTGAATGCGTTTATGATGGCGTTACGTTCTATTTTATCGACAACGAACATTATTTCACCGGTGACAAGCCTTACACTGAGCATCACTGGGATATAGAAAAGTTCATGTACTTTGACAGAGCTGTGCTTTCTGCTCTGCCGCTTCTTGATTTCCGTCCTGACGTTATACACTGTCACGACTGGCAGACGGGTCTTATACCTGTATATCTTCATGACAGCTTTGCAGGGGGAGATTTTTTCCGCGGCATAAAGACCGTTATGACTATACACAATCTGAAATTCCAGGGAAATGACGGCGTTGAGCAGTTCAAGAGGATATCAGGTCTGTCTGACTACTACTTCACTATCGACAAGCTGAGGACTGGCGTTGACGGAAATATGCTCAAGGGCGGTCTTGTTTATGCTGACGCTATCACAACTGTCAGCAACACGTACGCTGAGGAGATAAAGACTCAGTTCTACGGCGAGGGTCTTGACGGACTTATGAGGGCAAGGGCTAACGATCTTCGTGGTATCGTAAATGGTATCGACTACGTTGATTACAACCCTGACACGGACAAGAACATTGTTGTAAGATACAATTATGACAACGTGCTTGAGAAGAAGATACACAACAAGAGAGCAATTCAGGCTGAGCTTGGTCTTGCGCAGGACGACAATCGTTTTATGATAGGCATTGTTAGCCGTTTGACAGATCAGAAGGGCTTTGACCTTATTGCATACATGATGGAAAGAATGTGCGAACAGGGCATACAGTTCGTTGTGCTTGGCACGGGCGAGCAGAAGTATGAGGATATGTTCCGCTGGTTTGCAGGCAAGTATCCTGACAGGGTTTCTGCTAACATTTACTACAGTGAGGAAATGAGCCACCGCATTTACGCTTCCGCTGACGCATTCCTTATGCCGTCACTCTTTGAGCCATGCGGACTTTCACAGCTTATGTCACTGCGTTACGGCACGCTGCCTATCGTTCGTGAAACCGGCGGTTTGAGAGATACTGTTCAGCCGTTCAATCAGTTTGAGAGGACCGGCACTGGTTTCAGCTTTGCAAACTACAATGCACACGAGATGTACAACACTGTTATGTTCGCAAAGTACATATTCGATGACAGACGTGACGAATGGAACGGACTTATCAAATCTGCAATGGCACAGGATTTCTCATGGCAGGCTTCTGCTAACAAATATCAGGAAATGTATGACTGGCTTATCGGCTAAGATAGATACAAGAAAAGCTCCGCAGGAAAAATGCGGAGCTTTTCTTGTATGATACGTTGGGAATCAGGTGGACGACCTCAGATCGCCGCTACGGAAACAAACATAAAAAGCGGCACAGTTTAGGCTGCGCCGCTTTTGTTTTGCATTTATCAGTCACCGAAAGCAATGCCCAGAGCCTTTGCGGTCTTGACGAGCTGGTGGTCGGCAGGGACAAACTTTGTTTTGCCTGCGACTTCTGAAAGTGGGTTTTCTGACACAACTTCATTTATCATTGCCACTGCATAGCCGTATTTATCGGCTGCGATAAGCTCTGCGGCATGGACGCCGAACTTTGTGGCAAGCACTCTGTCGTAAGCTGACGGGCTGCCGCCTCTGAGCATATGGCCAGGAACGCAAACTCTTGTTTCTCTGCCTGTAAGCTCTTCTATCTGCTTTGCAATTCTAGGGGTAGCAGTTGTAAGACCCTGTTCTGCACGAAGTCTTGCTCTTTCCTTCTTTTTAAGCTTTGCCTCTTCTTTATCAAAAGCACCCTCAGCCACTGCCATTATAGAGAAGCCCTTTGACTCTCTCTTTTCGCAAGCCTCGGCAAGCTTTTCTATATCGTATGGTATCTCAGGGATCACTATTATATCTGCACCGCCTGCGATACCTGAATAGAGGGTGAGCCAGCCGGCTTTATTGCCCATTATTTCTGCAACAAGTATTCTTCCGTGGGAATTGGCTGTGGAATGAAGTCTGTCGATAACGTCTGTGGCTGTGTCAACAGCGGTATGGAAGCCGAATGTTACGCTTGTGCCCCAGATATCGTTGTCGATAGTTTTTGGCAGGCCGATAACGTTAAGTCCCTCGGTTGAAAGGAGGTTAGCGGTCTTATGAGTGCCGTTGCCGCCCAAGGTGAGCAGGCAATCGAGCTTCTGCTTTTTATAGGTTTCTTTCATAGCCTTTACTTTATCCACGTTATCTTCTTCGATGACCTGCATTTTCTTGAAAGGCGTTCTCTTCGTGCCGAAAATAGTTCCGCCTGTGGTAAGGATACCAGAAAAGTCAGACTGTTTCATTTCTTTGCACATATTATTGATAAGCCCATAATAGCCGTCCTCGATACCTACTATCTGAACGTCTTCGCCGAACTTTTCATAGCAAGCCTTTGCAACGCCTCTGATAGTTGCGTTAAGTCCCGGACAATCTCCTCCGCTTGTGAGTATGCCTATTCTTTTCTTCATTTTACCAAGTCCTTTCAATGAAATTCTATCATTATCAACGATATCAATACTTATCGCTTGTGCTGAAATCTTCTATATCGGCTTCGTCGGAAGGAGTGATATCCTGCTGAGTTTCCTCAGGGGTGGCCTCGCTTTCCGGCTCATCGTCAATATATGTGAATCTTGAAGTCTGATGCTCCTTCTTATCCTTTTCACTGTTCTCGCTAAGTTTGAAACGTGCTATCATATTCTTTAGTATAAGCGACTGACTTGAAAGCTCTTCACTTGCGGAAGCTGAACCGACCGCAGTTGAGGTATTGGCTGATACAACGGCTGATATCTGGTCTACTCCCGTATTTACCTGAACGATAGCTTCTGCCTGCGCCTCAGAAGCGTCTGAGATATTCTTTACGAGATCCTTTATAGTATTTGAATTGCTTACGATATTGTTCAGTGAATCAGCAGTTTCTTCGGCTATCTTAGAGCCCTTTGAAACAGCGGCAGACTGGTTTTCGATAAGTGAAGCGGTCTGCTTTGCGGCTTCGGCTGATCTTGACGCCAGACGTCTTACCTCGTCTGCTACCACGCCAAAGCCCTTTGAACCCTCTCTTGCGGCCTCTACGGCGGCGTTAAGGGCAAGGATATTTGTTTGGAATGCGATCTCGTCAATGACCTTGATTATCTTTGAGATCTCATCGGAAGCAGTATGGATAGCATTCATAGCATTTACCATGTTGCCCATATCGCTGTTGCAGTTGTCAACGGCTTCGGTATTCTTAAGTACGATATTATAAGCGTTCTTAGAGTCCTCAGAGTTCTGAGTTATCTGCTTTGAAACATCACTGAGGGTAGCGGAAAGCTCCTCGATCGCAGAAGCCTGCTGTGTAGAACCCTGTGATACAGACTGTGCGATATTTGACACCTGAACCGCTCCTGAGTTCACCTGCTCGGCTGACATATTGATAGAAGCAAAGGTATCTGACAGAGCGTCGAGTATCTCGTTAAACGTACTCTTTATCTTATAGAAGTCGCCCTTGAAAGTGCCTTCCATTCTGTGGCAAAGGTTACCCTCTGATATCTGGGTAAGAGCCACTGTAATAAGGTTGATATACTGTCTGAGGCAGACGATAGTTTCTTCCAGAGAGTTTGAAAGGACGCCAAGCTCGTCCTTTGAATACCACACGTCAACAGGGTCGGTAAGGTTGCCCTGTGCGAGAGAACGAAGTCTGTTTGTGGTAGAAATGATAGGCTTTGTTATCCTCTTTGCAAAAAGCAGAGAGAACAGCACCGTCAGGCACATAAGCACAACGCCCATTACAAAGATATTAGTAAGTGCGCTGGAGCTTGCAGTGGTGAAGTCGGCAACATTTGTAACCATGACGACAGTACCGTCAAAATATGACGAACCATAATAGCCCACGATATAATTGTTATCCTTAAATTTATACTCTGTTGTACCGCTATTATTTGCAAGTATTTTCTCTACGGCATTTGTCACTTCCACATATTCTTCATCTTTCTTACCGATCTCAAGGGCATTTTTACCTATCTGATCGGTATCCTTATGAAGAAGGATCTCTCCGTCTTTACCAACAAGATAAACATAGCCGGATTTTCCGAAGGTATATTCATTAAGAGCATTGATAAGCATATCGCTCTGAATGGTAATACAAGCGACTTTTTGTTCTGTGTTGCCAGACTTTGTTGAATCAAGTATAGAAAAATAATTCTTACCGCCAAAGGTATATATATCGGTTATATAGGCCGAGCTTCTTTCGCAAGCACTTATGATGTGCTCCTTTTCAACTGATGACGATACCATTTCATTATCTGTTGCAAGCACAATGCCATTGCCGTCAAAAACCGTAAAATTCAGATAGAAGCCTGTGTTGTCTGCAAAGCCACTTTTTACCGCCTTCAGTCTGTCAGCGTCAGTTTTTGCCCCTAAAAAAGAATCAGACTTTACGGTCGAAACTATATTATTCGTATAAGAGCTGATCGTCGAGTCAAAATTCTTAGCCGCCTGAACAGCCAGTGGTTCAGCGGTGCTTTTGAGCGTATCCTTTGCAGAAACGTTTATAAAATACACGGAAACCAAGCTGAGCAGCACCGTGATGATAAGTGCGATTGAAAGCATTGCCAAAAGCAGCTTTGAACGCAACGTTTTCATATAAAGTTCCCCCTTATGAACTTGTTTTTAACACAGCACACAACACTGCGATATTACGTGTTTATTATATCATAATTGCACAATTATTTCAAGTACCACAAGCATATTTTTTGTGAATTTATGATGCAATTAATGATATGAAGGTGAATAAGAATAGGTAAAAAGGGGGTAAATAAAATATGTACATAAGTCTAAGGATAAGAAAAAGGGTGATGCTTTGCGTTATAGCTGTGCTTTCTATGCTGGCGGCGGTGGCTGTTATGCCGACCTTTGCAAAAGAAGAAAAAACAGATGGGATAAAGCTTCCGATCATAATGTATCACAGCATCGTAAAAAACGAAGATCGCAGCGGTGAGTATGTCATAACGCCTATCGAGCTTGAAAAGGATCTGCTTTATCTGAAGCAGAACGGCTACACTACTGTTTTTGTAAATGACGTTATAAGATATGTGAAGCGTGGAGGCGAGCTGCCCGAGAAGCCTATTATACTGTCCTTTGATGACGGCACTTACAACTACAGAGAATATCTTCTGCCGCTTCTTGAAAAATACGATATGAAAGCCACTGTATCTATTGTGGGAGCTTACACTGACGCTGCCTGCGAGGAGGCTGAGCCTGATCCTGCTTACTCTTATCTTGACTGGCAGGACGTTTCGGTGCTTCGTGACAGCGGTCATGTGGAGATATGCAATCACTCTTACGATATGCACAATCTCGAGGGGAGGCGTGGAGTCGGTCAGCTAGAGGGGGAAAGCTACGAGGATTACCGAAAGATATTTCTTAACGACACCACGAAGCTTCAAACGCTTTGCGATGAACACTGTGGTTTTCAGCCAAACGTTTACACCTATCCTTTCGGCATAACCTGCGAAAGTGCAAGTCGGCTCGTAAAGAACATGGGGTTTGAGGCTAGTCTTGGAGTAGAGGAAAAAATCAATATAATAAAAAAAGAAGATGAGCGCTGCCTTTTTGGTCTTTACAGATACAATCGCAGCGGGATCATCTCCACAGAAGAATTCATGAAAAAAGTTTTTGGAGCATAAAAAAAGCAGCCCCTATTGGAGCCACTCTCTAAACTGAATCACCATCAGCATGTTTACATTATACTCTGGCAGGTGTCGAAATTATACTTGTTTTTGTGTGATTTTTGTAAAAAAAATGTGTATTCGTGTAAGCAGAGTGAAAAATGCTGTCACAAGCAGCCAAAAGCACGTTGATACGCCACTTTTGGCTGTTTATCATCTCTTTACACAGAACTTATTTATCCTTTTTGCCGCCTTTGATCTTTCCTCTTATCCAGATAATTATTACGACAAGTGCAATAACAAGGACAATAAGGACGATAGCAAGGGCGGTATTGAGCATCTTTTTATACTGGTCCATAACATTTGCGTTTTTGGACACGGCAGATGAAGTATCGGAGCTGTCTTTCTTTTGGACGGTCTTGGCCTGCTGTTCATCTCCGCCTGCGGCTCTTATTATGGTGACAGTATAGGTGGCGGCATTGCCGTCAACGTCTGTGACGGTTATGGTTCGTACATTTTCGCCCACCTGACACTCGCTTGTGCCTGTATACCATATGTAATCAGAGGGGCTTGCTGTTGTTCCCTCTATCTCAACATTGGTAACGGAATTGTCAACGTTCACTGTATAGTTATAGACATTATAGGCAAAGGCAGGAGAAAGCTCGCCGTTATCCACTGTCAGGGCTGTAAGAACGCCTTTATCGGGTATGCCGTTTGAAGGTGCGGTCTTAGTGGTAGTGGTGGTGGTCTTTTCGGTGGTGGTCGTGGTTTCTGTTTCAGTCTTGGTTTCCACCTTATCGCTTCCAACTGTTATGACACAATAGGCGGTAGGCGAGCCGATAAGCTCTGAATCAGGGGAATATATCTGACAGCTTTGCAGGCTTATATTTGCATTTCCTGCTGACAGACCTTTAAACGTAAAACTGAAATCCACTTCTGAAGAGGGAGTATCAGGAAATCCGTTTACTGTAAGAACTCCTCCGCCGCCTGAGGCGTTGTCGCTTGACACAAATTCTATAACGGAATCGTCATAGGCGATATTTGCCTGAACGCTTCCTATCTCTGAATCTGCGGAAAATGTCACGGACACTTCAAACTGCTGATCGGTCATGACGGGGTTTTTAGGCGGATAGAAGAAAGCCTCCCCTGTTGCATGGGCAGTGAGAGCCGTCATTGGAACTGCAAGTGCGGCTGTCAAGAGCGATGAGAATATTCTTTTTACAAGCTTTGTTTTTGTGGTCATTGCTATCCCTCCCGATAACATGGATAATTATTTGGTATAAACTTTGGCTATATCAGACCACTGTCCGAAGTAGGTCTTGCCACCTGTGGCTGTATAGCTTCTCACACGGACGAAATATGTCTTTTGGCTTTTAAGATTTGTTATAGTCTTTTTGTCGGTCTTATTTGAGGTCACCTTAACTGTCTTTGCACCGCTGAAAGATATATTTTCAGCATAGGATATCACATAGCCTGTAGCAGAGCCCTTCTGTGCATAGTCTATATAAAAGCCTTTTTTCACCGGGATGAGCTTTTGTATGGTCTGCTTTGCAGGGTTTATTATAAAAGACTTTGTTATCACTCCGCCATACGAGCCTTTTCCTGTTATTGTTACCTTAGCTGTGCCTATATTCTTATTGCGGGAATATTTCACTGTATAGTCTGTGCCGTTTTTAAGGGTCTTGCCCGAATATGTGACTGTTATGCTTTGGGTGATGTTCCTGCCTGTGAAAGACTTGTTTTTTATGCCTGCTACCTTAGCTTTGGCAATATCATATTTTGCGGTGGTCACGCTCTTTGTATCAGACCATGCGCCGTTATAACGCTTGCCGCTGACTATTGTATATGAACGCACTCTTACATAATATTTCTTCCCTGCCGTCAGCTTTGAAACTGTCTTTTTATCCGTTTTGTTTGAGGATATGATCAAGGTTTTTGCACCTGCGAAGTCAGAGCGTGTACTGTACTGCAATTCATATCCTGTGGCTGAACCTTTCTGGGCAAAGTCGATAAAAAAGCCTTTATATCTTGTTTGCAGAGATTGTATCTCCTGTTTTGCAGGATAAATGGTAAAAGTTTTTGTTATCGTACCCTGATAGTTGCCCATGAAGCTTATGATCATTTTTCCAACGCCTATTTTTGTATTTGAGCTATAGGAAACAGTATAATCATGTTCAGGAAGAAGAAATTTTCCTCCGTCTGTTACCATAACGTCAGGTCTTATAGGCTTGCCTGTGTAGGAGAGCGTATCAACATAATAGACGCTTGTCAATTGGGCGGACTTTGGAAGAATGTCGAATGCTTTGGCTATAGTGCCACTGTATCCGCCAATGCCTGTTATTATCATTTTGCCCTTGCCTGCGGCTATATTATCGGCATAGTCAATGTTATAGTCTTTATTATTTGTCAAAGCGGTATCGCCATAGGAAAGCGTTATACTGCTTTGAGCAAGCTCATAGCCTGTGAATGTCATATGTGTTTTAAAGCCTGATATCTCGCAGTCTTTTATAAGCTTTCTGTCGGTATAGACCGCCTGCACTGTCATATTGGCTGTAACTTTTGAAAAGTCTTTATCCCAGCCTGTAAAGCGTTTGCCCTTTATGGTCGGTGCTTTGGGCGGATCGGCACTTTTGCCGTATTCTATGGTCTGAGATGACAAAACTGTGCCGTTTATATCAGTGAAATCGACATTGCAGGTATTGGCTTTCCAGCCTGCATAAAGGGTCTTTGAGCCGTCTGAAAAGCTCACGGACGTTATAGGCTCGCTCTCAAGCTGTGAGTCGGTATACCAGCCTGTAAACTGTGCGCCCTCCTTTGTGGGGGCGGAAAGCTGTGCGGTTTCGCCCTCGCTAAGATCATCAGGGTTGAGGGGGCTGTTTTCGCCACCGTTCAGGATATAATCTATCTTCGCTTTGTCACTTGGGGTGACTTTTGCGGAAACTGTGGTGTTTTCTGTGAAAACTGTGTTGCTGTTCACAGGTTCGCCTTTACGATACCAGCCGAGAGTGTAGCCCTGCTGAACGTTCACATTCGGGAACACGGCTTTGCCTGCATAGTCGGTGCAGACTTCTATGGTCTGTGCCACAGCGGAGAATGTTATCTTATGGGAAGCCTGCTCTCTATATGAGGTCTGACGCACAAGAGTGCCGTCCATTGTCCACTTTGCGCTGTCTTTGAACTTTTCACCGTAGGTGTTCATTGCATATGCACCTTGAGAAAGTGCATTTTTTGCAGAAAGGCTTGAAACCAGGCTGTCGCTGTCATTGCTGTAACAGCCGTATGCGTTCACAACAGAAACGGCAATATCCCTGCCTCCTATAAAGGCATTTGTAATGGCGGAGCTGTTTTCCCTTAGGTTTGAAGAACACTCTGTTATGATACCGCAGGATTGTCTTCCTATGACGCCACCTGAATAGACTTCTCCTGACACTGTGCCGTCAAAGGTGCAGGCTTTTATGGCTGTTCCTTGATAAAAACCCACTATTCCACCTGCGTAATCGCCTGTCACTATACAGTTTTTCAGGGAAATGTTATTTATCTCTGCACCATTTTTTAAGTATGCGAAAAGCCCTGAATACTCCCCTGAGGAGATAACTGCGTTTTTTATAAGGTGTCCGTTGCCGTCAAAATAGCCCATGAATGGGTTTTCAGAATCGCCTACGGGTGAGATAGTTTTTCCGTCAAAGTCAAGGTCGCCTTCAAGGGTGACTAGCTTGCCTTCGAAGCTTTCGCCACTGCTGACACGTTTTGCAAAGCTTTCCCACTGGGCTTCTGTGGTTATAACAAGGGCTTCGTCCTGTTCTTCTGCGGCGGAGATAAGGAGATTTTGTGCGTTTGAGATATCGTTCTTGGAAGCGTTCTCGTCCGCAAGCACCTTTCGGGCATTGTTTGCTTCCCTTTCACAGCCTGCAAGGGTGCCGTACTTCGCAAGGGTGCTTTCAAGTGAACTTTTATCGGGCTTTGCAATATCGTCAGTATAAGCATAGATAAAAAGACTTCCTATGGAGTCGGTCTTATCTGCTCCAACATCAGACCAATATTTGCCGTTAAGGGAAACATAGCTTTGCCCTGACTGTGCATTTGATGTTCGGTCGCTTTCTGCAAGGAGATATCCCCTGCCGCTGTCGCCACTGAATTTTACTGAAATGGAATATTTCTCGCCCTCTTCAAGGAGGATATCCTCGGCAAAGTCAACTGTATAAAAGCCGTTTGCGGACACTGAGCCGCTTATCTGCGTTTCAAGGACGCCTATAGGGTCGCTGTCGGAAACGTCGGTATAGACGCTTAGGGTGTAATCCGCACTGCCCGTTTTGCCCACATACATAAAGCCTGCTTTATCAAGCTTTTCATCGGCTTTAGCGGTGAAAACATTTGCACCGTAAACAGAGCCGTCGTTGCTGGCGTTCACAACATAGCCTGTCATTTTGCTGTAGTGATATGTATTATCACAGCTTTCTTCAAAGTCATAGCAGCAAAACTGTCCGAACTCGGCTTCGTCGTAGGACACCCAATAGAAGCCGTCATTGTCCTGATCTGCACCCCACGAGCCTTTCACAAGCCATGCGCCGTTATTGGCAGGCTTATATCTGAAATTATCTTTACTGTAGTTATCGTCCCAGCCCACCACTGTGACGGAATGATTTATGATAGTGTTTTTTGAGGCGTCGGGATCATAGTAGGCGGTATTGTTATGATTCATATAGCCATTTCCTGCAAAATAGCTTGCGGAAACTGCTCCAAGCTCCATTATTTTACGCTTCACCTGCGTGGTGCTTGAAAGCTCCATGACATAATTCAGCCTGTATTCGCTGACGCTTTTCTTATTTTCGGAAACTATCATATTCTCTGTGCCGGATTCTAAAAACGGTTCGTAATCCTCATAGCATAGTCCCTGACCATTTGCAAGGGCGGAGGCCGCAAAGAGCCAGTTTCCCCCTGATGAAAAATCGTCTTTGCCTGTGGCTGTGCCTGAATTTGAGGACAGCACCAAGGCAGGCACTGAAAATTCTGCGGAGGGGTTTTCAAGACCCTTTTTTATAAGATCCTGCTCTGCGCAGGCAAGGGCTGAGAATGCCCAGCAAGCACCTGTTGAAGCCTGATCTTTTACTGTTGTAATCTCTCCTGAGCTTCTTGGGTCATAGGTGGATGGAAGCTTTTGGGCGGCTAGTCTTGCAGGGGACTTTATCTGATAGTCACTGTCTGTGCTTTTGGTCACGCCCTCTATCTCATAGCTATAGCCGTTATGGGTAAAGTTTACGGGAACGACTTTTATGCCGTTATCCTCGCTGGCAAGTGCAAAAGTCTGCGCCGAAAGCTGAAAAGCCAAGAGCAAAGCTGTCAAAAGCCCTGCCGCACCTTTCATTCTTCTCATTTTCCGCCCTCCTGTTTATCTCAGGTTATGGTTATCTTTCTTGTATACTCGTTTGAAATACATCTGCCGTATGCCGCTGTTTCTCTAAGTCTTACTGCGTTCTTTTCAAGGAAAGCAACACGCTTTGCATAGTCAGAGATATCCTCAAGCTTTTTCAGCGAGGTATCATACTCCAGAGTTCTGTTCTCAGCCTGCGCAAGTATGCGTGTGCCTGTGCGGTTAAAGGCAAGGATCCTGCCGTATGGCACTTGTCTGATATCGTCCTTTCTGATGCCGAGAACAAGGTGCAGGACCATTCTTCTTACTCTTGCCATGGTGATATTCTTTGACTTTATACGCTGTTCAAAGATATCCATAGTTTCAGGGCAGGAGCTTACGACAGACATAAATCTGTTGGCAAGGTGTTCGTCGCAGTCAGGGAGGGCAAGAAAATCTTCTCTTGAAGCAGTACAAAGCTTGAAAAGCATTTCTCTGCCTGCCTGCCGGGTAAAGGACGGCTTACAGCCCTCAAAATCATATGGAACAAATTTCTGCCACTCGCCGCCCTCTTTTATAAGCTCTCTTATATGAGAAGCCGAAGCGAAATTACCAGACTCTGCCTGAGAATCATGTGCGACAGCCTCACGCTTTACGGCATAAGGCACTAGCCATGGGGCTATACGCTTTGCCGCCTTTATATACTCCACTGCAAGAACGTTATTGGGGGTAGAGAATATCTCCTCGGCGGTTCTGCCATAAAGACCTATGGAGGCTTCATACATAGCCTGCGGGTAGGTCTTTCCCTGAGATAAAAGCTCTCTGACCTGCTGTGAGTTTTCAAGCATTGCGGATATCTCCGCTGCCTGTTCAAGAGCGTTTTTATCACCGCTTTCACAGCCAAAAGACAATGTCGTTACCACATTCTCCCCAAGACCTGCAAGAAGCCTTACTGCACTTCTTGCAAAGACCTCGCTGTTTGAGCATGAGAACGGGCATGGCAGTTCTATAACAAGGTCTGCACCGTTTCTTATTGCCGCCTGCGCTCTGTCATATTTTGGGAAAACAGCCGCTGAGCCACGCTGTACGCAATCACCACTCATTACTGCGACGATACCCTCTGCGCCAGCCTGTCTTGTGGCTTGTATCTGATATTTGTGTCCGTTATGGAACGGATTATATTCCGCAACTATTCCCGCAATTTTCATTTTTTACTCCTCTTTCTACCCTATGCATATTTTATTCCGTCTTTCAAAAGCTTACTGCGAATTATAATACTAATGTGTTAAGCCCTAGTAAAAAAATTGTGCAATATGTATATTTATGAAAAAAGCTCTTGAAATTTATCATTAATATTGATATACTATAAGTATATGATATTATGGGCTTAAAGTCAAGCCCGTTATCTGACATATTATAATCGGGAGGAGATTTTTTCCAATGAAAATCTTAGTTGTAAACGCAGGTTCATCATCACTTAAATATCAGCTTCTGGATATGAAGGACGAGTCTGTTATCGCAAAGGGCAACTGCGACCGTATCGGTATCGACGGCCATGTGAGCGCAAAGACAGGCGACGGCAGACACATCGAGGAGGATTGCAATTTCCCTACTCACACTGAGGCTTTTGAAAAGCTCGTTGAGGTACTCACATCAGGCGAAACAAAGGTCATCGACTCTATGTCTGAGATATCAGCCGTTGGTCACAGAATAGTTCAGGGTGCTGAGATATTCAAGGAGACCTGCCTTGTAACAGACGAAGTTATCGACCAGATCGACGCACTGGCTGAGCTTGCACCTGTACATAACCACCCACACGCTCTTGCACTTAGAGCCTGCAAGGCAGTTATCCCAGCAGGCACACCACAGGTAGTTGTATTCGACACTGCTTTCCACTCAACAATGCCAAGAAAGGCTTATCTCTACGGTCTGCCATACGAGTGCTACACTGATCTTCATGTAAGAAAATACGGCTTCCACGGAACATCACACAGATTTGTTTCAGGCGAGCTTGCAAGAGTAATGGGCAAGCCTATCGAGGAGCTTAAGATAGTTTCATGCCACCTTGGCAACGGCTCATCTATCACAGCTATCAACGGCGGCAAGTCTGTTGACACATCAATGGGCTTCACTCCTCTTGACGGTCTTGTAATGGGCACACGCTGCGGTTCTGTTGACCCTTCTGCTGTTGACTATGTTGAGAAGAAAATGGGGTTCACACCTGACCAGATGACAGAATACATGAACAAGAAGTCAGGCTTCCTTGGTCTTTCTGGTATCGGCTCTGACAACAGAGATATTCAGGCTGCTGCAAGCGAGGGCAATGAGAGAGCGCTTATCGTAAGCGAGATATTCGCTTATCAGATCAAGAAGTTTATAGGCTCATACGCTGCTGCAATGAACGGCCTTGACGCTGTTATCTTCACAGGCGGTATCGGTGAGAACGCACCTGAGGTAAGAGCGGCTGCTTGCTCAAATCTCGATATCCTCGGTATCCACATTGACGCTGAGAAGAATCTCTGCCGTGGAATACTCAAGGAGATATCCACTGACGATTCTAAGACAAAGGTTTACGTTATCCCAACAAACGAAGAGCTTCTCATTGCAAGAGATACTCTGGCACTTGTTACAAAGTAATATTTCAGATAACATTAAGGACGGCTTTCTTATGAGAGCCGTCTTTTTTTGCACATAAAAAAGGCACAGGAGAGGTTTTCCTATGCCTTGATTTGTTTGATAAGACCGCCATTTTTCATGTAGGGACCGGCGCCCTCGACAGCCCGATTTTGAGAGTGTAAAAGTTTGAATTATCACGAAGTTTTGTGGGTTGACGAAATATCGAGAAGTGGGACGTCGTATTTGTTTGAATGTACGATATTGGCTATGTACGTTTACCAGACACCATTGTATCAGGTCTTAACGCCTGAGAACTGCGTCTGATAAAGTCTGTAGTAACAGCCCTTGGCGGCGATAAGCTCCTCATGGCTACCCTGCTCTGCAACACGTCCACCGTCGATAACGACTATCTTATCGGCGTCACGGATAGTGGAAAGTCGGTGAGCGATGATAAGGGACGTTCTGTTTTTCATAAGAGCCACCATTGCGGACTGAATGTGCATCTCAGTTCTGGTATCAACCGAGGAAGTGGCTTCGTCAAGAATAAGTATCTTCGGGTCGGCAAGCACTGCTCTTGCTATGGAGAGAAGCTGACGCTGACCTTGTGAAAGGTTTGAGCCGCCCTCGGCAAGCACTGTGTCGTAACCCTCGGAAAGTCTTTCTATGAACTCGTCTGCGTTCGCAAACTTTGCCGCCGCCTTTATTTCATCAAGGGTGGCGTTTTCTCTGCCGTAGCGGATATTCTCCTCTATGGTGTCCTTAAAAAGCACTGTATCCTGCAAAACTATGGCTATGGAACGTCTGAGCTTGTCTTTCGGAATATCGTAAATGCTCTGACCGTCTATGGTTATCTCACCGCTGTCAACGGGATAAAATCTTGTGAGAAGATTTACTATGGTGGTCTTGCCAGAGCCTGTTGCACCGACTATGGCTATTTTCTGACCTGCTTTTACTTCAAGATCGAGGTCTTTTAGCACCTGCTTTTCAGGAACGTACGAGAAGTCGATATGCTTGAAGTTGATATCGCCTTTGACGTTTTCCACCTCAAAGTCAGCCTTGCCCTCGTCAGTTTCCTTATCAGCGTCCATGACCTCAAATATACGCTCTGCGCCTGCTATTGCGGTCTGGATATTTGCGAACTGATTTGCAATCTCATTGATAGGACGTGAGAACTGTTTTGAATAGAGTATAAAAGCCTGAATAGTTCCCACTGTTATAAAGTCTTTTATTGCGAACCAGCCGCCAAATGCAGCGATAAGGATAAAGCCGAAATTGGATATTAAGTTCATGCAAGGGCCCATTACACCACCGAATATCTGAGCTTTTATGCCGCATTTTTTCAGATTGTTGCTCATTTTCTCGAACTTGTCAACAGCGTCCTGCTCCTTGCCGTAGGAAACGACCGTTCTATAGCCAACGACCATTTCTTCCACTTCACCGTTTATCTCGCCAAGAAGCACCTGCTGTTTAATGAAGTATTTCTTCATATACTTTGTGAGTACGCCTGAAACGAATATGGTAAGGAACACTGTAGACAGTGAGATAAGGGTAAGAAGCGGTGAATACAGAAGCATTATGACAACTGTTCCCACTATGGTCAGCACGCCTGAGATGAGCGAGCCTATAGACTGGGAGATAGTTGTGGAGATATTCTCGACGTCGTTTGTCATACGGCTCATTATATCGCCATGGCTGTGGGTATCGAGATATTTTATAGGAAGTCTTACAAGGCTTGAGAACAAGTCTTTACGCATGGTCTTTACTGTGTACTGTGAAAGCTTTGCAGAGAATATTCCCTGCATATAGGTGAAAACAGAGGACAGGAGATAAACTGCACCAAGACCTATAAGCGTTTTGCCCAATGCGCTAAAGTCAACGCTTGTTTTCTTTTTGGTGAGGGTAATGCAGTCGATAGCTATCTGCTGTATTGACGGTGCGGCAAGATTGAGCAGAGTTATGATGAGCATTACTCCGATAAGGGCGAAAAACAGATATCTATTCCTGCCTATATAGCCGATAAGCTTTTTAAGGGTGTTCTTGGCGTCCTTAGGCTTTTCCATTGTGAGCCTTGCACCGTGAGGTCCGCCCGGTTTTCTTCCGCCGGGTCCCATTGGAGGCATTGGAGGCATTACACTTCACCTCCTGACGTTTTTACCTGTGAAGCGTAGATATCCTGATATACCTCGCAGGTCTTTAGCAGATTTTCATGGGTATCGCAGGCACAAAGCTTGCCATGGTCAAGGACGGCTATCCTGTCGCATGATTTTACGCTCTGGATACGCTGTGCGATTATGATAAGGGTAGTGCCGTTCATTTTGCGGTCTATCTCAGCACGGAGCTTTGCTTCTGTGCCAAGGTCGAGGGCGGAGGTGGAATCATCAAGAATGAGGATCTCAGGTTTTTTAAGTACCGCTCTTGAGATAGAAAGCCTTTGCTTCTGACCGCCTGACAGTGAAGCACCCTTTTCGGCTATAATACCCTCATAGCCTGCAGGTATCCTCTGAATGAATTCGTCAGCCTGAGCTGCCTGTGCGGCGGAGATGACCTCCTCATGGGTAGCGTTTTTGTCGCCCCACTTTATGTTGTCCTCAACTGTGCCTGAGAAAAGCTCGCTCTTTTGCAGGACTATGCCAACTTTCTTTCTAAGCTCGTCAAGCTTGCAATCCTTGACGTTTACGCCGTCAACAAGGACTTCTCCTGCTGTGCAATCGTAAAATCTTGGGATAAGGTTCACAAGGGAGGATTTTCCCGAACCAGTTGCACCTAGTATGGCGACGCTCTCGCCTGACTTTATATCAAGGGTAAGGTCTGAGATAACAGGTCTGCCCTTGGTTTCAGGATAGGAGAATGAAACGTTTTTAAAGCTCACTGTGCCCCCTGTTTTATCTGCAAGGGAAACGCTGCCGCTTTTTATAACTGGGTCAGTTTCGAGGACTTCTCTCAATCTGTTTGCAGATGCGGAAGCCTTTGCGAGGGTCTGGAACATCATAGACATCATCATTACTCCATGCAAGACCTGAGTAAGATATGTGATAGCCGCCATGACCTCACCGACCTTCATAGCTTGTGCCTGCACCTGCCAGCCGCCTATAACTATAACGGCAATAACAGACAGATTGAGTATTATCATAAGAAGCGGCTGAAGGATAGCCATAAGGGTCTGAACACGTAGGTTTGATTCCATAAGGCTTATATTTGCATCGTCAAAACGCTTTTCTTCTGTATCCTCTCTGACATAGGCTTTTACTACTCTTGCGCCTGTGACGTTCTCCTGAACCACTGAGTTTACGCTGTCAAGACGTTTTGCGACGATAGAATAGTATGGGTTAGCCTTTCTGAGAATTACTATCATCATGATTATCTCGACAGGCAAGGCACAGAGAATTATGATACCGAACCTGACGTTCAGAGTAAGCATCATGATTATTCCGCCGAAGAACAGCAGGCTGTCACGCACCAACATTCTCAGCATGAAGTCTACCATTTGCTGAATGGCGGTTATATCCGCTGTAAGACGTGTTACCAATGAGCCTGTTGTGAACTTGTCGGTCTGTTCAAATGAAAGACCCATGACACGCTTGAAAACGTCCACACGCAGATCTCTTGAAAAGCTTTGGGAAGCTATCCCACCGAATGCAGAAGCCGCAATTCCGCAAGCTCCGCCGCCTATAAGAACAAGGAGCATAAGAAGTCCCGTTCTTATGATAAGATCCATATCCTGACCCAGCACGCCATCGTCAACTATTTTTGACATAAGCTTTGGCTGAAGCAGGTCACCCAGCACTTCTCCCACCATGGATAGAGGTGTCAGCACCGCAAACAGTGCATAGGGCTTCAAGTATTTGCTTAGTTTTACTTTCAAAGCAGTTCCTCCTAAAATTTTATTTCAGGCTACTTATACGCAGGATAGCTTGATATGTACATTTGCAAAGCACAGGCATTGCGTGTTTATAAACATCAAATTTTCCTTGCCGGTGACATAGTGTCACAGCCCTAATTGTGCATTATCTCAAGCTCCTCAGACAACTCCTGCGCTGTCATTTTTCTGCTGAGGGAGGCTTTGTCTATCATTATGGTAACAGGCTCTTTTCCGTGGATATCGAACCAGTTGTCAGAGAACACGCAATCTGCGGTCTTTAGGCTGAGGCAAACGCTTTTGGCGTAATTCTCGGCACAGAATGTCAGAGCGAATTTATCCTCGCTTTCTGATATGCCATAGGTTATGGCAGGCTCTAAGAATGTAAATTCTTTCGGGCGCACAAAGAGCGTTGTGCCAAAGCTCAACACCTTGCCGTTTTCCATAATGGAATATTCGAGATATTTTTCACGAGGGTCAGTACGGTTTTTAAGCTCGTCTGAAAGGTCTATGTCAGTGACGTTTTGTGCGGTAAGAGCCGGAACGTTCACGGACTTTTCGCCGCTTTGCAGAATTTCAGCTTTATTGTTTCTCAGCGTCCATTTTACCACGCCCTCAAAGGCTGTCATTCGCTCGTTGGATATGTTAAGGACAGGCTTTTTTCTATGGGTATCGTCGCAGGAGATAAGGCATGGAGCGTAAAAACGCTTTGCATAATAATGCAGACCTTTCCACCTGCCGAAATAGTCGATACTTGACCATGAGATAACAGGGTTTGAGTCGTTCACCTGCCAATATGCAGAGCCCATACATCTGCCCCTTGCTCTTCTCATATGCTCAACATTCGAGCGTATGCAATCCGCCTGAACGAGCTGTGAGGAATAGATGAGCTGTTTGAAATCGTACGGATATCTCACCATTTGGGCGAGATAGTACATTATCTTCTCGTTGCCCTGAACGCACTTCTGATGTGCCGCCATAACCGGTGAGCAAAGGTCAAAGTCGCCCTTTGTTTCGTCGGCAAAGGCACGGCAGGTCTTTATATCAGGCAGGCTTTCAAAGCCGTATTCTGAACAGAAACGGTAATAAAATTCTCTGAACGCTTCGATAGGCTTGAAGTTGTGCCAAACGTCCCAATAGTGCATATCCCCTGCATGGTTTGAGGAGGCGTCCTTGAAGCCTCCCCCTGAGGACGGTGATGACGGCCAATAGAATGTATTTTCGCATGGGTCATAGGCTTTAAGCACCTGTGGGATAATATCCTCAAAAATGATAAGATAGTCACGCTTTGCTTCCTCGTCCTCGGGAAGACCCCAATATTCCCATGCGGATTCTATCTCGTTGTTGCCGCACCACAGACCAAGGGACGGGTGGTTTCTCAGGCGTATAACGTTATCACGAACTTCCCCACGGACAGTTTCTTCAAACTCCTCTGTGAGCAGATATGCAGAGCAGGCGAACATAAAGTCCTGCCATACTATGATACCATTCTCGTCGCAATAGTCATAAAAATATCCGTCAGGATAATAACCGCCTCCCCACACTCTTATAAAGTTATAGTTTGCGGCCTTACAATCTGCAAGGAGCTTTCTTGTTTTCTCCTCGTTACAGCGTGTGACTATCTGATCTTCGGGGATATAGTTCGCACCCATTGCGAATATCTTCACGCCGTTGTTTATAAAGCAGAACTCCTCGCCCCACTGATCTTTTTCACGGCTGACAGTTAAAGTTCTAAGACCTATGCGCTGTGTATTTTTATCAGCGCACGAGCCGTTTTCATCATACAAAGTCACTGCACAGCTATAAAGTGGCTGTTCGCCGTAGCCGTTCACCCACCAAAGCTGAGGGTCGTTTATCACAAGTTCAGTTTCATAATATTCTGCACTTTCCTCCAGGCTTATGTCGGCTTTTGCGGCGATATTGCACTGCGGGTCGGATATTTCCACCATAGCATTTTTACAGCCGTGGTTTTCTATATGCAAAAGGGCTTTCAAAGTCACTTTGTTATCGGTGTGCTTTTGGCTGTAGTAAACGTCAAGTATACGTCCTGCATCTGGAACGATAAGGGATACACTGCGCCATATGCCCATATCAGGGAGCATTGGACCCCAATCCCAGCCGAACATACAATGGGCTTTTCTTATATGTGTATAGCCTGTCATGGTGGAATCAACGCCCCACAAATGACGTTTTTCGTCCATTTCTTTTATGTATCTGTTTGGCGAGGTTATTTTCACTGTGAGAGTGTTGTCCCCCTCTTTGATAATACCATGGACAGGAAACTCCCATACTCTGTGCATATTATTCACTCTGCCGAGGTGAATGCCGTTGAGACAGACATTTGCTATGGTATCAATGCCGTCAAAGTGCAGGACAGTATGCTCGCACTCCACTGCGGTCTTGTCTGCGGTGAATGTAGTTTCAAAATCGTAATCATCATCACATATCTGTGTTGAGATATACTCGTTCTCACGATAATATGGGTCGGGTATCTTTTTATAGTCAAGCAGGGTCTTATATACAGAGCATGGAACTTTGCAATCAAAGCTCTCCTGCGAGCCTGCTTTTTTCATTTTCCAGTTATCGTTAAGGCTTACTGTTATACTCATTATTTTTCTCCTTATTTATCATGAACGCAGAAAAGGTTTGTTTCCCATGCGGGGTAATATCTTTCCTGACGGATATAGAATTTGTATCCTTTGCAAAGGCTGTTTATATACAGAGGCAGGGTGATGTAATCATAGGGTCTGTGATACAATGCACTGCATATTTTTGGGGCATAGCGTGAAATGGTATATTCACTGCCTTTGATAGCTTCTAGGTCTGCTCCCTCAACGTCATATTTTATATAGGTGCATTTTTTGCCTGCAAGAACGCTGTCCAGACTTCTTGCACGAACCTTTTTTCCTGCGGCATCTACTCTGCCCTGTCTGCCTGCGCCACCTGCGAAATAAAGCTCGGTATCAATGCTCCATGCGGCGGCATTGTAAAGGCTTATATTGTCATTGGCTTTTAGATTTTTCAGACATTTCTGAAAGTTTTTTCTCTCAGGTTCAAGGGCATATATTCTCTCATACTTTCCCCCTGTGCGTGAGATAAGCTCTGCGGCGGTGTCGCCCGTATATGCTCCCAAGTCGCAGTATATCTCGTTTTCTCCAAGGGGAAGTATCTCGGTTATCTTGTCCTTATCCGTAAATATCTCACGGAGATAAGAAAGCTTGCCTGTTATCTTGAACGCTGTCAGCTTTTCAAAGGTAAGCTTTGAAATATCGTCATCAAAAAGGCGGTAAGCTTTTTCAGCCTGAGAATACATTGAGAGAAGCTTTTCCTTGCTAAAATTCTCATCGCCTGCAACGCACATTTCCGGCACTATGACCTCGCAGCTTTTTTCAATATTGTCGATACGCTCCATTATCTCAGGCAGGCTCGTGCCAAAGCCAAGCACAACTGTGATATTCCCAAACTGCGCTTGCACCTGTGAGAAAGTCTGCACCTTAAACCCTCTGAAGCTTTGTCCACGGACAAAATCATCGCTTGCAAAAACACCTGTGCATTTTATGCCAAGTCTATCAAATTCATCAAGAAGCTTTTCCGCTCCATCGCCCATGCCGTATATGAATATCGGCTTTTCGCAGGTCTTGAGCCTGTCCCACGAGCTTTCAAGGGACTGAAAATATTCTTTTGAAAACATTCACACTTTCCTTTCCAAAAAAGGCTCTCACAGAAAGATCTGCGAAAGCCCCTTATTCTTATAGAACTTTATATGATATCGTCATGGATATCAAAATCATCATGATCATGGCAATGACCGCCGTCACCGCCGACCATATCTCTGCCCCTTACACGGTATCTATCACGATTTATATTGATATACTTATCAAGCTGTGCAAGCACATCTCTTGGTGCTTTTATGGACTTGACTTCCTTAACAGGCGTATCAACGTCTTTGACATTCATTACTATTGTGCCACAGCCGAACATTCTTTGTCCGAACGGCAGGACAAGCTTTTTGTCGATGACCCTATAAAGGTCAAGCTCGTCTTCCTCTATGCTGAGAAAACCTTTGCGTGTTATAAACTTATCTTCTGTGAGAAAATATCTTGTAAATGATATAGGCAGACCAAAAATCGTTCTTTTCTTATCTGTCCAAATATAATTGATAACGTCTTTTTTCATAAAACGACGTCGCCTCCCTCAACATGATCTATAATTTTTTACAAAAACATCATTGCAAACTGGTGGCACAAAAAGCTGATGACCATGTTTTTTGCAACGATCCTCCCGTATATTTTACCACGCA